>QFCS01004859.1_pt1 | contig 231421 bp, 225 predicted proteins | sample 3576561 | NCBI WGS metagenome assembly QFCS01
CGAGCCGAACAAAACTGAAAAGTTCATCCCCGCTACCACCATGCCCCCGCATCGATCCAACCCCGCAAATCAATGCAAGAAGTGAATCATAAACCCAGCCGTGTGACGAGGAATTTTGCAGCAGCCTGCTAGAGCATTTCCAGCCGAGGCGGGATCGCTTCGGCGTCGGATAATGCGGTAAAAACAAAAATCTAGAACATTTCCGGTGAACCGGAGTTCGCCGGAAATGTTCTAGGCTCCGTCGGCCTTCAGCGCCTTGTAGGCGGCGAGTGCACGCTCGCGGGCGCGGCCGTGCTCGACAATGGGCTTGGGATAGGTCTTGCCAAGATCGACGCCGGCCTTTGCCAACGCCGCTTGCGGTGCGTCGAAGGGCTTGTGGATCCAGGCGGCATCCAGATTGTCGAGTTCCGGCATGAACCGGCGGATATAGGTGCCGTCCGGATCGAATTTCTCGCCCTGCAGGATCGGATTGAAGATGCGGAAGAAGGGCGAGGCGTCTGCGCCCGAGCCGGCCACCCATTGCCAGTTCGCCGCATTCGATGCCGCATCGGCATCCACCAGCGTATCGCGGAACCATCTCTCGCCGTGCCGCCAGTCGATCATCAGGTGCTTGATGAGGAAGGAGGCCGTGATCATGCGCACGCGGTTGTGCATCCAACCGTGCCGCCAGAGTTGCCGCATGCCGGCATCGACGATCGGATAACCGGTGAGGCCGCGTGTCCAGAGGGTGAAGGCCTCGCCGCGTTCCTTCCAGGGAAAGGCATCGAACCTGTCGTTCCAGTTCTTCTCCGTAAGAGCGGGGAAATGGAAATGCAGATGGTAGCAGAATTCGCGCCAGGCCAGTTCCTTGCGGAAATGAACGAGATCGCCCGTCGGCGCGTCGATGCCGCGGGTGGCATGCCAGATGCGGGCCGGGGAGATTTCGCCGAGCGCCAGATAGGGCGAGAGCATCGAGGTGCCGTCGAGGGCGGGGCGGTCGCGGTCAACGGCATAGCCGTCGAGCGCGCCGTCCACGAAGGTTTCGAGGCGCTCCCGCGCGGCGGCTTCACCCGGTGTCCAGACCTCGTGGAACGGTGCCGCCCAATCGGGTCTTTCCGGCGCGAGGTGCCAGTCCTCCAGGCGGTCCGACGCGACAGGCCCGGGAGAGCCGGCCAGCCTTGTTGGCGGGTCGATCGGCTCACGGGGCTCGCCCGCCCGCTCCAGCGCCTTCCAGAACGGCGTATAGACGCGGAAGGGCTTCTTCTCTCCCGTCAGGAGGCGGGTCGGATCGTGCAGCAACTGGCCGGCAAAGCTGGTGGCAACGAGGCCGCGCGTTTTCAGCGCGGCCTTGATCACCCGGTCGATCGCCATGCCCGGCGGATCGTGCCGGCGGTTCCAGTGGATGGTGTCGGCGCCGCTCTCGGCGATCACCGCGTCGAGAACGGCATCGGCCGGGCCGGCACGCAGAACGAGCGGTGCGCCGAGGCCGGAGAGGCTTTTGGCGAGTGCGGCGAGCGCATGGTGCAGCCACCATCGCTGGGCGGCACCGAGCGGACCTGTCCCGGCCTCGACGGGTTCCAGGATGTAGAGCGGGAGAATGGCGCGCCCGGTTTCCGCCGCGGCCGCGAGGGCCGCATTGTCGTCGCTGCGCAGGTCCTTGCGGAACCAGACGATGACCGGAGCCGGGTTCGTTGCCATCGGGCGGTCAGGTCCTTTTCGGTAGCGGGCGGGTCAGGATGAAAAGCGCGCTTGCCGACAGGATGAGGCCGACGATAACGGCGAGGAGAGGCGACGGCGTCGTGCGGTAGTAGAAGAAGCCGTAGCTTGCGGCGATGAGGCAGAGGGCGATCGTCTTGGCGCGTGCCGAGATCGCGCCCTCGCGACGCCAGTTCGCCAGCGGCGGGCCGAGGGTGCGATGGGTCAGCAGCCATTGCTCGAGGCGCGGCGAGGAGCGGGAGAAGCACCAGACCGCGACGAGCAGGAACGGCGTGGTCGGCAACAGCGGCAGGAAGACGCCGACGATACCGACCGCCGTCATCAGCATGCCTGCCGCCAGATAGATCGAACGCACCGGGTATCCTCGCTTCAGCCCGCACCGGCCGTTCACATAGGGCCTCGCGCCGCCATCTCCAAGGGGAACGATGCCGCAGGCCGGCGGGAAGCGACCGCTTCGCGGGCCGGCGCGATCAGGCTTCCTTGCCGTTGCCCGTCGTCCTGGCGGATTTCGCCTTCGCGGCGACCGGCTTTTGCGCCGCGGCTTCGGCCTTCTTGCGCGGCTTGGCCGCCTCGGACTTCTTCGCTTGCGCTTTGCCGGATATTTCGATCAGCGGCTTTGTGACCCCGGCCTGCCGGGCCTCCGGGGCAAGGGCCACGCGCTCGAACTCGTCGCGCTCCCGCACGGCCTGTTCCCAGTGCTCGGCGTCATGGCCGTGGGGGCGTCCCGACTCTTCCCACAGCGTGTAGGCCCGTTTGCTGATCCATTCCCTTCGCGCATCCATCATCGCTAATCCCCGTTGACGTGTGAACTGACGTCGTGCCGCCGATGTGCTGCTGGAAGGGCAGGCGGAATCGGGACACGGAATTCGCCGGACGGCCGGGAGATCATCGACCGGCGGGTCCGGATATCGGGTGCACCTGCGCTCCGGGCGTCGCCCCACGGGAGCCAAGTCTGCTTCATGCGATTCGCAAGGCTAGGATGCGCCCAAAGCGGCAGGGCATCAAGCAGACACGGGTGCGACAGGATGACCGTTTTCCGGCCGGAATGGAAAAAACATGCTGCCGGCTGCGGCAAAACGGCGGAATTCCGGAAAAGTTTCACGCTTGCGGGTGGACAGCGCCAATCCCGCCAACGTATTGTCCGGATGAGAGAATATTCAACACGGGCGGCGGGTTCGAGAGGCAGGGCGTTTGGCAGTATCAGGGCAACAGTATCGACCTGTTCGTCGGGCCCTTTGCCTCTTCTGTACGGCGCTTACCTGTCTTTTGCTGCTGGTATCCACCCTCCCGGCGCCTTCGGCCGCCGGTGCCGGCTCGAAAATGCTTCGATACGGCGTCCAGAAGACTGCGGGCCAGCCCTCGGCGCTTCCCGACATGGAATGCCGCAAGCGCGTCGTCGCCGGCAAGGCGACGTCCATCGACAGGCCGGGGGCTGACCTCGCCTGCCTGCCGGCCCGGACGGCTTTCGGGTTCGGGGAGACGGCTGCCGCGATCGGCGTGGTCCTGGCGGCCGATCCCGGCGCGGGACGCATGGACAGGCGCGGGGCGCGTGCCCCTCCGTTGAATTTTTCCTGACGGCCGCCCGATCGTTCCTTCGGTCGCCGCGGTCTTCCCGATATCGCCGGCGCGCCGGCGCGTGAGAAGCTCTGACGTTCGAAAGCGATCGATCAAACGATGACAGGTGACATGATTCTGGTCCTGCTGGTCTGCCTTCCCTTCGCGGGAAGCCTTGCCGCGACCATCCTGCTGCGGACCGATTCGAGGGTGCTCGCCGCGCGCATGTCCGGCGCGGTGGCCTTCGTCTGCCTGGCGCTGACCGCCGCGCTCTATCCCGCGGTGCGTGAGGGCGGCAAGGTCCGGCTCGATCTCGAATGGCTGCCGCAGCTCGGGCTCAATGTCACGCTGCGCATGGACGGCTTTGCCTGGCTCTTCGCGATGCTGATCACCGGCATCGGCTGCCTCGTGGTGCTCTATGCGCGCTATTACATGTCGGAGGAGGACCCGGTTCCGCGCTTCTTCTCCTTCCTGCTCGCCTTCATGGGCTCGATGCTCGGCATCGTGCTCTCGGGCAACATCATCCTGCTCTCGGTGTTCTGGGAGCTGACCAGCATCTTCTCCTTCCTCCTGATCAGCTACTGGCACCACAACGCCGCCGCCCGCGACGGCGCGCGCATGGCGCTGACCATCACCGGCATCGGCGGCTTCTGCCTGCTCGCCGGCCTGCTGGTGCTCGGCCATATCGTCGGCAGCTACGATCTCGACGTGGTGCTCTCGTCCGGCGACCTGATCAAGGCGCATCCGCTCTACCTGACGGCGCTGGTGCTGATCCTCATCGGCGCGCTGACGAAGAGCGCGCAGGTGCCGTTCCATTTCTGGCTGCCCAATGCCATGGCCGCCCCGACGCCGGTCTCGGCCTATCTGCACTCGGCGACCATGGTGAAGGCGGGCGTGTTCCTGCTCGTGCGGCTCTGGCCGGCGCTGTCGGGAACCTACGAATGGTTCATGCTGGTCGGCATCGCCGGCATCAGCACGCTTCTCCTCGGCGCCTATTTCGCCATGTTCCAGCAGGACCTGAAGGGCCTGCTCGCCTATTCGACGATCAGCCATCTCGGCCTCATCACCACGCTGCTCAGCCTCGGCAGCCCGGTTGCCGCCGTGGCGGCGATCTTCCACATGATGAACCACGCCACCTTCAAGGCCTCGCTCTTCATGGCCGCCGGCATCATCGACCACGAGACCGGCACGCGTGACATGCGACGATTGAGCGGGCTTTTCAAATACCTGCCGATAACCGGCACGCTCGCCATGGTGGCGAGCGCGGCCATGGCCGGCGTGCCGCTGCTCAACGGCTTCATCTCCAAGGAAATGTTCTTCGCCGAGGCGGTGGAGACGCATGCCGATTCCGTGCTCGACCGCATGCTGCCCTATGTGGCAACGCTCGCCGGCGCCTTCTCCGTCGCCTATTCGCTCCGCTTCATCCATGTGGTCTTCTTCGGCCCCGCGCCGACCGACCTGCCCAAGCCGAAGCCGCACGAGCCGCCGCACTGGATGCGCTTCCCCATCGAGTTCCTGGTGCTCGCCTGCCTCGTCGTCGGCATCATCCCGTCGCTGTCGATCGGCCCGTTCCTGCATTCGGCCGTCGTCTCGGTGCTCGGCACGCGCACGCCGGAATACAGCCTGGCCATCTGGCACGGCATCAACACGCCGCTCATCATGAGCATGATCGCGCTCGTCGGCGGCGTCGCGCTCTATGCGGTGCTGAAGGACTATCTCGCCAGGTGCGATGACGGGCCGCCGCTCTTCCGCCATCTCGGCGGCCAGCGCATCTTCGAGCGCGTGCTCGTCACCGTGTCGTGGAAATGGGCGCGCTGGCTGGAAAGCCGCCTCGGCACGCGCAACCTCCAGCCCCAGCTCCGCCTCGTCACGGCGGCCGGTCTGCTGGCGGGCGTCGTGCCGCTCTATATGGCGGGCTTCGCGCCGACGCCGCTGGTCTTCGAGGGGATCGATCCCATCTTCGCCGGCATCTGGAGCATCGGCGCCTTCTGCGCGCTGGGGGCGGCCTACCAGGCGAAATACCATCGCCTTGCCGCGCTCGTCCTGCTCGGCGGCGCGGGCATCACGACCTGCATCACCTTCGTCTGGCTTTCCGCGCCGGATCTCGCCATCACGCAACTCGTCGTGGAAATCGTCACGACGGTCCTCCTGCTGCTCGGCCTGCGCTGGCTGCCCAAGCGCTCGGAGAAGGTCGACAATTCCGTGGCGCTTGCGGCCCGCAGCCGCCGCTTCCGCGATTTCCTGCTCGCGGTCTCCTGCGGCTTCGGCATGTTCATCCTGTCCTATGCCATCATGAAGCAGCCGGTGCCGGACGCCATTGCCAGCTATTTCCTCGAAAAGGCCTATACGGAAGGCGGCGGGCGCAACGTCGTCAACGTCATCCTCGTGGATTTCCGCGGCTTCGACACGATGGGCGAGATCGCGGTGCTTGCCATCGTGGCGCTGACGGTCTTCGCGCTGCTGCGTCGTTTCCGTCCGGCGCCCGACAGCATCGAGAAACCGGAACAGCAGCGCATCCAGAATGCCTATGACGCCGAACGCCCCGAGCGCTCGGCCGGTGACACGGTGCGAGACTACCTGCTGGTGCCCTCGGTCATCATGCAGTGGATGTTCCCCGTCATCATCACCTTCTCGATCTACCTGCTCCTGCGCGGGCATGACCTGCCCGGCGGCGGCTTTGCCGGCGGCATCACCATGGCGATCGCCTTCCTGCTGCAATATCTCGGCAGCGGGGTGCGCTGGTCGGAGGACCGGCTGCGTATCCTGCCGCTGCGCTGGATGGGCATCGGCCTCCTGCTGGCAGCAGTGACGGGCATGGGCGCCTGGGCGCTCGGCTACCCGTTCCTGACCACCTATTCGCAATATGTCGAGATCCCCTTCATCGGCAAGGTGCCGGCGGCGACTGCGCTGTTCTTCGATCTCGGCGTCTTCTCGCTCGTCGTCGGCGCGACGGTGCTGATCCTCATCGCGCTCGCGCACCAGTCCATACGCATGCATCGGGTCCGCAATCTCGAAGCCCCCAAGGCGGAGGAGGCCTGATGGAACTCGTTCTCTCGATCGGTATCGGCATCATGACGGGCTCCGGCGTCTGGCTCATCCTGCGACCGCGCACCTACCAGGTCATCATCGGCCTCTCGCTGCTCTCCTATGCGGTGAACCTCTTCATCTTCGCGGTCGGCGGCGTAAAATCCAATGCCGCGCCGCTGCTGGGAGACGGCGTCGACATCGGCGCGGTGACCGATCCGGTGCCGCATGCGCTGGTGCTCACCGCCATCGTCATCGGCTTTGCGACGACGGCGCTCTTCCTCGTGGTGCTGCTGGCGACGCGCGGCCTCACCGGCACGGACCATGTCGACGGCAGGGAGCAGCCGAAATGAGCGGCTGGCAGCAACATCTCATCATCGCGCCCATCGTCATCCCGCTCGTCGCGGGGGCGCTGCTCCTTCTCTTCGACGAGCGCGAACGCGTCCTCAAGGCGATGATCGGCGTCGTGTCGTGCCTGGCGCTCGCCGCGGTCGCCATCAGCCTGTTCCGCCTCGCGGGCAACGGTCCGGAGGGGTTCGAGGGCGTCTATCTGCTCGGCAACTGGCCGGCGCCCTTCGGCATCGTCCTCGTCGTCGACCGGCTCTCGGCGCTGATGCTCGTCCTCGCCTCGATCCTCGCCATTCCGACGCTGGTCTTCGCGCTGGCCCGCTGGCACACGGCCGGCGCGCATTTCCACTCGCTGTTCCAGTTCCTGCTGATGGGCCTCAACGGCGCCTTCCTGACGGGCGACCTGTTCAACCTCTTCGTCTTCTTCGAGGTGATGCTCGCCGCGTCCTACGGCCTGCTGATGCACGGCTCCGGTTCCATGCGCGTCAAGGCGGGCATGCACTATATCGCCGTGAACCTTGCCGCCGCGCTCTGCTTCCTGATCGGCGTCAGCGCCATCTACGGCTCGGCCGGCACGCTCAACATGGCGGACCTTGCGGTGCGCATCGGCGAGATCGAGGGCGAGCGGCGCATGCTGCTGGAGGCGGGCGCCGGCATTCTCGGCATCGTCTTCCTCATCAAGGCCGGCATGTGGCCGCTGAACTTCTGGCTGCCGGGCGCCTACAGCGCGGCGACCGCGCCGGTCGCCGGCATCTTCGCCATCATGAGCAAGGTCGGCATCTATGTCATCCTGCGCCTGTCGCTGCTCGTCTTCGGGCAGGGGGATTCGGCCGGCCTCGGCCTCAACGTGCTGCTCTACGGCGGCATGGCGACCATCGCCTTCGGCACGATCGGGGTTCTCGCCTCGCAGGCGCTCGGAAGGCTCGCCAGCTATTCCGTGCTCGTCTCCTCCGGCACGCTGCTGGCGGTCCTCGGCCTCAACAACGGCACGGTGACCTCGGGCGCGCTGTTCTACATGGTCAGCTCCACGCTGACGATCGCCGCCTTCTTCATGCTGATCGAACTCGTCGAGCGCGGGCAGGATGCCGGCGCCTCGGTGCTTGCCGTGACCATGGAGGCCTACGGCGATGCGGACGAGGAGGACGAGGAGGTCGAGGTCGGCGTCACCATGCCCGGCACGATCGCCGTGCTCGGCGTCTGCTTTGCCGCCTGCGGCATCCTGCTCTCCGGCCTGCCACCGCTCTCCGGCTTCGTGGCGAAATTCGCCATGCTGTCGGGCATGATCGGCACGAGCGCCGACGCCACGGCGCCGGTCGCGGCCTCCGTCTGGTGGATCGTCGGCCTGCTCATCCTGTCGGGGCTTGCGGCGCTGATCTCGATGACGCGCGCCGGCATCCGCACCTTCTGGGCCTCGATGGAGGGCACCGTGCCGCGGGTTCTCGTCATGGAGATGGCGCCGGTCATGCTCTTGATCGCGCTGACGCTGGCGCTCACCGTCAAGGCCGGGCCGGCGATGGGCTACATGGAGGAGACCATCCGCAGCCTGCAGCAGCCGGCCACCTATATCGACGCCGTGATCAACGCGCGCCGTGCCGGCGTCGCCGAGCCGGGCGGGCCGGACGGCGGGGGAGGGATCTGACATGCTGCCCTATCCGCTGCTCAGCGCCTCGCTCGTCCTCATGTGGCTGGCCCTCAACGGCTTCACGCTCGGCCACCTCATCCTCGGCTGCATCGTCTCGGTCTTCGCCTCTTGGGGCATGGCCGCGCTGCGGCCGGTGAAGCCGCGCCTGGCGAAATGGTATCTGCTGCCGAAACTCGTCGGCATCGTGCTGTACGATATCCTGCGCTCGAACCTTGCCGTCGCCTCGATCCTTCTCACCGGCAGCCGGCGCAAGCACAAGGCCGGCTTCATCACCGTGCCCGTCGCGCTGGAAAACCCGACGGCGCTCGCCGTGCTGGCTGTCGTCATCACGAGCACGCCGGGCACGGCCTGGCTGGAGTACAATTCGCTCAGCAAGACGGTGCTGATCCACGTCCTCGACCTTGTCGACGAGGCGGAGTGGCAGGCGCTGATCAAGAACCGTTACGAGGCGCTGCTGATGGAGATCTTTGAATGAGCCACACGATTCTCATCTGGTCCATCATCGTCGCGCAGGTGTTCCTCGCCATCGCCATGGCGCTTGCGGCCTTCCGCATGTTCCGCGGCCCTCGCGCGCAGGATCGCGTCCTGGCGCTCGACACGCTGTACGTGAACTCCATGCTGCTCCTGATGGTCTTCGGCATCCGCACCGGCCAGGTCGTCTATTTCGAGGCGTCGCTGGTCATCGGCATGCTCGGCTTCGTCGCTACCGTCGCGCTCGCCAAGTTCCTCATGCGCGGGGAGGTGATCGAATGAGCGCGATCGAGCATGCGGGCGGCCTGCCGGCCTGGGCGGCGCTTGTCGTCTCCTTCTTCCTCGTCGTCGGCGCCGGCCTGACGCTGATCGGCACGATCGGCTTTGTCCGCCTGCCGACCTTCTACGAACGCATCCACGCCCCGACGCTCGGCACGAGCTGGGGCACCGGCGGCATTGTCATGGCCTCGATGATCTTCTTCACCGTGCTTGCCACCCGCCCCGTCGTGCACGAGATCCTGATCGGCATCTTCGTGACCGTGACGACCCCCGTCACGCTGATGCTGCTGGCGCGCGCCACGCTGCACCGCGACCGGGCGGAGGGCAATCCGGACGTGCCGGCGGAAGCGCCGATCGTCGAGGATACGGCCGAAGGCCGGCCCGCCGCCGGCGAATAGCCACCGATACCAGCGACATTCCGCAACGGGCCGATCCTGCGATCGGCCCGTTTTTCATTGGCGATCACCCTGCTCACGGATGATCGGCGCTTGACAGACGCAGCGCGCCGCATAATGCTAAGATGTCAGACCAATTTGAGAAGCTGACGCAGAACAGGGGAATTGGCATCATGCCGGGCGAGCGGAACGACAGGCCGCAGATCGCGCCGCTTCCGCCCATCGACCGGGCGCGGCAGGTGACGGAGGCGTTGGCCTCCTATATCGACCGTGCCAACCTTGCGGCCGGCGAGCGGCTGCCCGCCGAACGCGAGCTGATGGCGGCGCTGGCCGTCGGCCGCTCGACGATCCGCGAGGCGATCCGCCATTTCCAGGCGCTCGGTGTCATCGAAAGCCGCAAGGGCAGCGGCACCTATCTCCTGAAACCGGTGACGAGCGCGACGGTGCACATGCCGCTCTCCTTCGATGCGGTGCACCTGCGCGACGTGCTGCTCCAGACGCTGGAGGTTCGCCGGGGCATCGAATGCGAGGCCGGCATGGTGGCCGCGCGGCGGCGCACGCAAAAGGATATCGCGACGATCGAGGCGAAGCTCGACGAGATGGAGCGGGTGCACCTGTCCAAGGGCACGTCCGGGCCGGAAGACCTCGCCTTCCACCTCGCCATCTACGACGCCACGCACAATCCGCTGTTCAAGCAGCTTCTGGAACAGATGCGCGGCGCCTTCGAGCGCTTCTGGGAAAAGCCCTTCAACCGGCCGGACTTCGCCCGCCGTTCCTTCCCGTTCCATCGCACGCTCTTCGACGCCATCGCCGCTCGGGATCCCGAGGCGGCGCGGGCGGAAACATTAAAAATCCTCGCCGTCGTCGAGGAAGACATCAAGGACATGTCCCGATGATCAACGGAGCCGATCCGTTCGACTTTGCCGCCCTCACTGTCGCCCATGACGAGGCGAACGCCTTCGACGCGGTGGTGCCGCCCATCGTGCAGACCTCGCTCTTCACCTTCGGCAGCTATGACGAGATGGTTGCCGCCTATCGCGGCGAGATCGTGCGGCCCATCTATACGCGCGGCCTCAACCCGACGGTGCGCGCCTTCGAGGAAATGCTGGCCAAGCTGGAAGGCGGCGAGGATGCGCTGGGCTTTGCCAGCGGCATGGCGGCGATTTCCTCCACCGTACTCTCCTTCGTCGAGCCGGGCGACCGCATCGTCGCCGTGCGCCATTGCTATCCGGACGCCTTCCGCCTGTTCGGCACGCACCTGAAGCGCATGAAGATCGAGGTGACCTATGTCGACGGCCGCGACGAGGAGGCGGTGGCGAAAGCCCTGCCGGGCGCCAGGCTGCTCTATCTCGAAAGCCCGACGAGCTGGGTGATGGAGGCGCACGACGTCGGCGCGCTCGCGGCCCTCGCCAGGACGCACGGCGTCGTCAGCGTCATCGACAACAGCTGGGCGAGCCCCGTCTTCCAGCGGCCGCTGACGCTCGGCGTCGACCTCGTGCTGCATTCGGCCTCGAAATATCTCGGCGGCCACAGCGATGTCGTCGCGGGCATCGTCGCCGGGTCGAAGGAGCTGGTCGGCCGCATCCGCTCGGAGGCCTATCCCTATCTCGGCGGCAAGCTCTCGCCCTTCGACGCCTGGCTGCTGGTGCGAGGGCTGCGCACCCTGCCGATCCGCATGAAGGCGCACGAAGCTTCGGCGCTCGAGATCGCGCGGCGCCTGCAGGCGCTCGACATCGTCGACAAGGTATTCCATCCGGCGCTTGCCAACCGCCTGCCGCCGGGGCTGACCGGCACGTCGGGCCTGTTCTCCTTCACCTTCCGCGAGGGCATCGATATCCGCGCCTTCGCCGACCGCCTGAAGCTCTTCAAGCTCGGCGTCTCCTGGGGCGGGCATGAGAGCCTGATCGTGCCGGGCGAGGTGGTTCTTCAGCAGAAAGCCGAACCGAATTCCGCGCATGCCTTCGGCATCGATGCGCGGTCCGTGCGTCTCCATGTCGGCCTGGAGGGAACCGAGGCCCTGTGGAGTGACCTGGACGCGGCAATAGCGGCCGCGACCGAAACCTGACGTCCAACTTCCAAGGAAAACCAGAAAAGAGGGAACAACCATGAAGAGACTTTTGACGGCGGCGTTCATCACCGCCCTGATGGCGTCGAGCGCATTGGCCGACACGACGCTCAAGCTCGTCGAGGTGATCACCAGCCCCGAGCGCACCGAGACGCTGAAATCCATCGTCGGCAAGTTCGAGGCGGCGAACCCCGGCACCAAGGTCGAGATCATCTCGCTGCCCTGGGGCGAGGCCTTCCAGAAATTCGCCACCATGGTCTCGGCCGGCGAAGTGCCGGACGTCATGGAAATGCCCGACACCTGGCTGTCGCTCTATGCCAACAACGGCATGCTCGAAAGCCTGGAGCCCTATCTCGCGAAGTGGGAGCATACCGCCGGCCTGACGCCGCGTGCGCTGGAACTCGGCCGCGACATCAACGACACGGCCTACATGCTGCCCTACGGCTTCTATCTGCGCGCCATGTTCTACAACAAGAAGCTGCTCGCGGAAGCCGGCGTCTCCGAGCCGCCGAAGACGCTGGACGAGTTCGCCGAAGCCTCCAAGAAGGTCTCGGCGCTGCCCGGTAAGTACGGCTATTGCCTGCGCGGGGGGCCGGGCGGCCTCAACGGCTGGGTGATGTTCGGCGCCACCATGGCCGGCGACAACACGTTCTTCAAGGAGGACGGCACCTCCACCTTCGACAGCGAGGGCTGGGTCAAGGGCCTTACCTTCGTGATCGACCTCTACAAGAACGGCTATGCCCCGAAGGACAGCGTCAACTGGGGCTTCAACGAGATCGTCGCGGGCTTCTATTCCGGGACTTGCGCCTTCCTCGACCAGGACCCGGACGCGCTCATCGCCATTGCCGAGCGCATGAAGGCGGAGGACTACGGCATCATGACCATGCCGAAGGGACCGGCGGGCAAGACCTTCCCGACGATCGGCTTTGCCGGCTGGTCGATGTTCTCCTCCAGCGCCAACAAGGACCTCTCCTGGAAGCTGATCGAGACGCTCGAAGGGCCGGAAGGCAACATCGAATGGAACAAGCGCACGGGCGCGCTGCCGGTGCACACCTCGGCGGAGAAGGACCCGTTCTATGCCAGCGAACAGTTCAAGGGCTGGTTCGCCGAGTTGGAGGACAAGGACGCCGTGCCGACGGTGATGCCGACGCATCTGGAAGAATTCGCCTTCTTCAAGGATTCACTGGTCATCAAGACCTCGCAGGAGGCCCTTCTCGGCGATATCACGCCGGAAGACCTTGCCGGCCAGTGGGCGGACTACCTGACGAAGGCGCAGCAAAAGTTCCTCGCCAAGAAATAGGCTGAGGAACGCTCCGGGCGGAGATACGAGGCTCCGCCCGGAGATACCCGTTCAAAGACGCCCCGCCACCTTCAACGGAAGCGAGACGATGACCCTTGCCGCCCATCCGCATGCCGCGCGGCCGCTCAGGAAGCGGATCGCCGACGCATCGGAACCCTATCTCTACAGCGCCCCGGCGCTGATCCTCATCGTGACCGTCATGCTGGTGCCGCTTGCGCTCGGCATTTCCTACGCGTTCCGCGATATCCAGCTGCTGAACCCGTTCTCCGGCGGCTTCATCGGGCTCGATCATTTTCGCGCGCTCGGCGAGGACCAGGCCTTCTTCCGGGCGCTGCGCAACACGCTGTGGTGGACGGGCGCCTCGGTCTTCCTGCAGTTCATCTTCGGCCTCATCCTCGCCTTGCTGCTCGACAAGCCTTTCGCCGGCCGCGGCCTCGCGCAGGCGCTGGTCTTCCTGCCCTGGGCCGTGCCGAGCTTCCTTGCCGGCCTTAACTGGGCCTGGCTGTTCAATCCGGTGATCGGGCCGCTGCCGCACTGGATGCATGCGCTCGGCATCCTCGATGCGCCGAACAACATCCTCTCCGACCCGCAGCTTGCCATGTGGGGGCCGATCGCCGCCAATGTCTGGTGGGGCATTCCCTTCTTCGCGATCACCCTGCTTGCCGCGCTCCAGGCGATCCCGCGCGATCTCTACGAGGCTGCCAGCATCGACGGGGCGGGGCCTGTGCAGCGTTTCCTCTCGATCACCCTGCCGTTCCTCGCGCCAACCATCGCCATCACCATCCTCCTGCGCACCGTCTGGATCTCCAACTTCGCCGACCTTATCGTCGTCATGACGAATGGCGGGCCGGCCGACCGCACGCAGATCGTCGCCAGCTACATCTTCACCCAGGCCTTCAAGCGTCTCGATTTCGGCTACGCCTCGGCCATCGCGCTGGTGCTGCTCATCCTGCTGCTCGTCTATTCCATGCTGATCGTGCTTCTGCGCCAGACGCTGCTTAACAAGGGGTGAGACCATGAGAAGCAAGCCTTTCCTCACCGTGGCGCACCGGCTCGCGATCCTCGCCTATATCGTCGTCGCGCTCTTCCCGCTGTTCTGGCTGCTGAAGGTCTCCGTGACGCCGAACGACCTGCTCTACAGCGAGGGCGTGCGCATGTGGCCGTCGCGCTCGACCTTCGAGCACTATACTTTCGTCATCGCCCACAGCGCCTTCCCGACCTTCTTCAAGAACAGCCTGATCGTCGCCGGCGCGACGGCCGTCACCGTCACCATCCTCGCCTCGCTCGCCGGCTACGCTTTGTCGCGTTTCCGCTTCCGGGCGAAATACTGGATCGTCGCCCTGATGCTGATCACGCAGATGTTCCCGCTGGTCATGCTGGTCGCGCCGATCTTCAAGATGCTCTCGCCGCTTGGCCTCACCAACAGCCTGACCGGCCTCGTCATCGTCTACACGGCCTTCAACGTGCCGTTCGCCACTTTCCTCATGCAGTCCTTCTTCGACGGCATCCCGAAGGACCTGGAGGAGGCGGCGATGATCGACGGGGCGACGCAATTCGTCGCCTTCCGCCAGATCATCCTGCCGCTGACGCTGCCCGGCATCGCCGCGACGCTCGGCTTCGTCTTCACTGCCGCCTGGAGCGAATTGCTCTTCGCGCTGATGCTGATCTCGGGCAACGACGCGGCGACCTTCCCGGTCGGCCTCCTTACCTTCGTATCGAAATTCTCCGTCGATTTCGGGCAGATGATGGCGGCGGGCATTCTCGCGCTCATCCCGGCCTGCCTCTTCTTCCTCCTCATCCAGCGCTACCTCGTGCAAGGCCTGACGGCCGGCGCGGTCAAAGGCTGAAAGGGTCTTCCATGGCTTCCATCGATATCCAGGGCATCGCCAAGAGCTTCGGCGCCTTTCCCGTGCTGCACGGCGTCGATCTCACCATAAGCGACGGCGAGTTCATCGTGCTGGTCGGCCCGTCCGGCTGCGGGAAATCCACGCTGCTGCGCATGATCGCCGGGCTGGAGGACGTCACCTCCGGCGATATCCGCATCGACGGCCGGCGGGTCAATGACCTCGCCCCGAAGGACCGCGACATCGCCATGGTGTTCCAGTCCTATGCGCTCTATCCGCATATGAGCGTCGCGGACAACATGAGCTACAGCCTGAAGCTCCGCCGCACCGCGAAGGAGAAGATCGCTAGCGCCGTCGGCAATGCCGCCGCCAAGCTCGGCCTCGATCCATTGCTGGAGCGCCGCCCGCGCGCGCTTTCCGGCGGCCAGCGCCAACGCGTCGCCATGGGCCGCGCCATCGTGCGCCAGCCGAAGGCCTTCCTCTTCGATGAGCCGCTGTCCAATCTCGATGCGCGCCTGCGCGAGCAGATGCGCGCCGAAATCAAGAAGTTGCACGGCGATCTTCGCGCGACCTCCATTTACGTCACCCACGACCAGATCGAGGCGATGACGCTGGCGGACCGGATCGTCGCCATGCATGCCGGCGTCGTCCAGCAGGTCGGCACGCCGCTCGATCTCTACGACCGGCCGGCCAATCTGTTCGTCGCGGGCTTCATCGGTTCGCCGGGCATGAATTTCTTCGAGGGGCGCTATCTCGTTTCCGGCGAGCATGCCGATCTCAGCCTTGCGAACGGCGCGACGGTGCCCGTGCCGAAGAGAGACGGCATCGAATCAGGCGCGGCAGCGACGCTCGGCATCCGCCCCGAGCATGTCGTGCTCGACGCGCGCGGTGCGCTGGAGGCAAAGGTCGACCTGATCGAGCCGACGGGCTTCGGCATCATCATGCATGTCAGCATTCACGATGTCCCGATGAAGATTTTCACGCTCGACCGGGCGATGCTGGATCCCGGGCCGATCGTGCGCGTCGACCTGCCGCAGGAGCGGCTTCACCTCTTCGGGACGGAGGGGCGACGGGTGGACTGAAACGGGATCGTGAACACGATTTCGGTGTCGTCCAAAGACAATGTTAACCTTCATTTCCTAACCATCTACGCATCCCTATCGGCAATGATCGTCGAGTTTGCAGGTTCATGCGTATTTCAAGAACAAACTTCTATCCCATCCTTGAAACCGAAGAGGGAGCCGGCGAGCAGACGCCGTATTATTCCCAGGAAAACAATACCTTGCCGGAGGACCTCCCGCAGGTCGAGGATTGGCATGCGGCCGGTGAGCCGGTTGCCAACGATGAGGATTACCGCCCGCGCTTCCGTTCGCCGGCGCTGAAGAGCTACGACCCCGGTCAGTATGCCGACGGAAGCTGGGAAAGCCATTTCTACATGGCGCCGAACGTCCGCTTCACGCGCACCCCCGACAAGGTCGCCGCCAGGATCGAGGAGGCGGCCGCGGAAGAGACGCAGCCGGTGGTCGAACAGGCTCTCGAGCCCGTTCAACCCGTCGGAACCGCGCAGCTCTCCCAGGCGGAACTGCTGCAGCGCCTGCGCGCGGCGCTGGAAGACCGCCGTCGCCGCTCCGAAGCGCTTGCGGCCGAAGCGGCCGCCGCGGCTCCTGTCGTCGCGCCAGCGCCGCCGCTGGTGGAAGCCGTGGTCGCCGCAGGCACGACGGGGACGCCCGCCGATGCCGCCGTCGTGTTCAAGCCGGCCGTTCCGTTGCCGACGCCCCGTGCCGCCACGCCGGCCCTTTCCATCCCGAAGACAGCCGAGAAGACCGACGTGCGTACCGCAATCAGCCGCTTTGCCAACCTTTCCGATCACGCCTTCTGGGAGACGCTGGTGCCGGACGAGGATGCGATCGAGCGCCCGGCACGGCCGGCCGTCACCGTCGTGCGCATGCCGCCGCCCGTTCCCGCACCCGTCGCCGTGGTCGTGCCCCAGCCCGTTGCGGTTCGTGAAACGCGCCAGGAAGTGCCTTCCATCGCCTCGCTCTTCCGCGTCGTCGAATGCCGTCCGGCCACCGTCCGGACGATGGTGGCCGAAGCCGCGCCCGCTGCCGAGGTAAAGGCCGAGCCCGTCGCCGTGGTCGCCACGCCGGTCGTCGAAGCCCTCCCGGTTGTCGCCGAGGTCAAAGCCGAGCCTGTCGTCGCGACGCCGGTCGCCGTCGTTGAGCCCGTGCGCGAAACCCCGTCCTCGGTGCTGTCGCGCGCCCGGCCGTTCCAGGTCATGATGGCGACGCCGGCGGGCGAGGCCTACGAATATCCGCCGCGCGAACTCCTGCAGGAGCCCCCGGGCACCGTCGGCTTCGTCCTCACGCAGGAACAGCTGGAGCAGAATGCCGGCCTCCTCGAAAGCGTGCTGGAAGATTTTGGCGTGCGCGGGGAGATCATCCATGTGCGCCCGGGCCCGGTCGTCACGCTCTATGAGTTCGAGCCGGCACCGGGGGTCAAATCCTCCCGCGTCATCGGCCTTGCCGACGATATCGCCCGCTCCATGTCGGCGCTGTCGGCCCGCGTCGCGGTCGTGCCCGGCCGCAACGTCATCGGCATCGAACTGCCGAACGCGACGCGCGAGACGGTCTACTTCCGCGAGATGATCGAGAGCCAGGATTTCGCCAAGACCGGCTTCAAGCTGCCGATCTGCCTCGGCAAGACCATCGGCGGCGAACCCGTCATCGCGGAACTCGCCAAGATGCCGCACCTGCTCGTCGCCGGCACCACCGGCTCGGGCAAGTCCGTCGCCATCAACACGATGATCCTGTCGCTGCTCTACCGTTTCCGCCCGGAAGAATGCCGCCTGATCATGGTCGATCCGAAGATGCTGGAACTGTCGATCTACGACGGTATCCCGCACCTCCTCACCCCCGTCGTCACCGATCCCAAGAAGGCCGTCATGGCGCTGAAATGGGCGGTGCGCGAGATGGAGGACCGCTACAGGAAGATGTCGCGCCTCGGCGTGCGCAATATCGACGGCTACAACAACCGCGTGGCCGCTGCGCGCGACAAGGGTGAGACCATCTCGATCAGCGTCCAGACCGGCTTCGACAAGGGGACCGGCGAGGCGATCCACGAGGAGCAGGAACTCGCCCTCGATCCGATGCCCTATATCGTCGTCATCGTGGACGAGATGGCAGACCTGATGATGGTCGCGGGCAAGGAGATCGAAGGCGCGATCCAACGGCTTGCCCAGATGGCCCGCGCCGCCGGCATCCACCTGATCATGGCGACCCAGCGTCCCTCGGTCGACGTCATCACCGGCACGATCAAGGCCAACTTCCCGACGCGCATCTCCTTCCAGGTCACCTCGAAGATCGACAGCCGCACCATTCTGGGCGAGCAGGGCGCCGAACAGCTGCTCGGCCAGGGCGACATGCTGCACATGGCCGGCGGCGGGCGTATTTCCCGCGTGCACGGTCCTTTCGTCTCGGACGAGGAAGTGGAAAAGGTCGTACTGCACCTGAAGGCCCAGGGTCGCCCGGAATATCTGGAGACCGTGACGGCCGAGGAAGAGGACGAAGAGGACGAAAAGCCGGCCGCCGGCGGGGCGGTGTTCGACAAGGGCGACATCGCGGCCGAAGACGGCGACGACCTCTACGAGAAGGCCGTCAAGGTCGTCATGCGCGACCGCAAGTGCTCGACCTCCTATATCCAGCGACGTCTCGCCGTCGGCTACAACCGTGCCGCCTCCCTTGTCGAGCGCATGGAGAGGGAAGGCCTCGTCGGCCCCGCCAACCATGTCGGCAAGCGCGAGATCATTTCCGGCGAGCGCGGCAGCTTCCAGGCGCCGGAGCCGGGCGACGAGGATTGACCTTGTCTCCGGCGGCGATTGCTCAGCCGCCGGGCATTTGTCCTACTTGTTTGAATTGGAACACATTTCTCGATCCGGCCCGCCATCGCGGGCCGGATTTTTGTCGTCTTCACGGGAAAATTGTTTGGCGTGTCACATTTAATCGATTTGGCCCGGAATAGGGTCTTTCCGGCCTGTTGCATATGGCGGAACGATCTGTGAATAGTGCCGCCGACCCGAAAAACCGGCATCCAAGGAGGATAGGAATGGCATTGATCACCATGCGGCAGTTGCTCGACCACGCCGCGGAGAACGATTACGCACTGCCCGCGTTCAACGTCAACAACCTGGAATATATCCAGGCGGTCATGCGCGCAGCCGATGCGACGGATTCTCCGGTGATCCTGCAGGCAAGCCGCGGTGCGCGCGCCTATGCGGGCGATGCCTTCCTGCGCCACCTGATCCTCGGTGCGGCCGAAGAATATCCGCATATCCCGGTCTGCCTCCATCTCGACCACGGCGACCAGCCCTCGACCTGTGTCTCGGCCATCACCAACGGCTTCACCTCTGTCATGATGGACGGTTCGCTGCTGGCCGATGGCAAGACGGTCGCCAGCTACGATTACAATGTCGACGTCACCGCGGAAGTCGTGAAGATCGCGCATGCGGCCGGCGTTTCGGTCGAAGGCGAGCTTGGTTGTCTCGGCAACCTGGAAACGGGCGCCGGCGACAAGGAAGACGGCCACGGCTTCGAGGGCAAGCTTTCCCGCGAGGAACTGCTGACCGACCCGGACCAGGCGCTCGATTTCGTCTCCAGGACGGGCGTTGACGCGCTCGCCGTCGCTATCGGCACCAGTCACGGCGCCTACAAGTTCACCCGCGCGCCCGACGGCGACATCCTGTCGATCGAGACGATCGCCAAGATTCACGCGAAGCTGCCGAACACGCATCTCGTCATGCACGGCTCCTCCTCGGTTCCGCAGGAGCTGCAGGATCTCTTCACCACCTATGGCGGCGAGATGAAGCAGACCTGGGGCGTGCCGGTCGCAGAAATCCGGAAGGCGATCCCGCTCGGCGTGCGCAAGGTCAATATCGACACGGACCTGCGCCTCGCCATGACCGGCACGATCCGCAAGAACTTCAAGGAAAAGCCCGACAATTTCGACCCGCGCACCTACCTGAAGCCGGCAACCGCCCTGATGGCGGAAGTCTGCAAGGAGCGCTTCGAAGCCTTCCGAACCGCCGGCAAGGCGTCGAGCATCCGCGTCAAGCGCCTGCCCGACATGGCGAAGTTCTACGCCGCCAAGTGAGGCGTTTGCTTCATCCTTGTTCCCTCTGCCCTTGCCGGCGCGCTCTGAGGCAAGCTTGCCCCTCACCCTAGCCCTCTCCCCGTAAGCGGGGAGAGGGGACGTGTCCCATGAGCGGATATTGCTTGGGGAAGCCGGCACGGCATATCCCCTTCGCCCCGCTTGCGGGGAGAAGGTGGCCGGCAGGCCGGATGAGGGGCCGAAGGCTCCATGCGATCGCCCCGCCGGCAGACTGCATCCATAGCGCCCGCGCATCTTTCCCGCCGAAACCGGCAGGAAGCCGTTGCGGGCCCGTGCGACGCCTCGTAAAAGAATGCGACCCCGAAAAGCCGGATGATGCGAGGACAGACAGCATGAGCGTAGACCAGGCCCTGACGATCGCGGACCTCAAGGACCGGGCGCGCCGCCGCGTGCCGAAAATGTTCTTCGAGTATGCGGATTCCGGCGCCTGGACCGAGGGCACCTACCGGGCCAACGAGGACGACTTCCACAAGGTCAAGCTGCGCCAGCGCGTGCTCGTCGACATGACGAACCGGTCGCTGGAAAGCGAGATGATCGGCGAGAGGGTGTCGATGCCCGTCGCGCTCGCACCGACCGGCTTCACCGGCATGCAGCATGCCGATGGCGAGATGCTCGCCGCGCAGGCGGCCGAGGAGTTCGGCGTGCCCTTCACGCTCTCCACAATGAGCATCTGCTCGATCGAGGACGTTCGCTCCGTCACGTCCAAGCCTTTCTGGTTCCAGCTCTACGTGATGCAGGACAAGGACTTCGTCAACAACCTCATCGATCGCGCCAAGGCGGCCGGCTGCTCGGCGCTCGTGCTGACGCTCGACCTGCAGATCCTCGGCCAGCGCCACAAGGATCTGCGCAACGGCCTGTCCGCCCCGCCGCGCTTCACGCCGAAACATCTCTGGCAGATGGCGACGCGGCCCTTCTGGTGCCTCGACATGCTCGGCACCAAGCGCCGCACCTTCGGCAATATCGTCGGCCACGCCAAGGGCGTGAAGGACCTCTCCTCGCTCTCCTCCTGGACCTCGGAACAGTTCGATCCGCAGCTCTCCTGGAAGGACATCGAGTGGATCCGCGACCGCTGGGGCGGCAAGCTTATCCTCAAGGGCGTCCTCGACGAGGAGGATGCGCGCATGTCGCTCGACAGCGGCGCCGACGCCATCATCGTCTCCAACCACGGCGGCCGCCAGCTCGACGGCGCCGCCTCCTCGATCAGCATGCTGCCGCGCATCGTCGACGCCGTCGGCGACAGGATGGAAGTGCACCTCGACGGCGGCATCCGCTCCGGCCAGGACGTGCTGAAGGCGCTGTGCTACGGCGCCAAGGGCACCCATATCGGCCGCCCCTTCCTCTACGGCCTCGGCGCCGGCGGCAAGGCGGGCGTGCGCCGCGCGCTGGAAATCATCCGCAAGGAACTTGACGTCACCATGGCGCTCTGCGGCGAGCGGGATGTGAAGAACCTGTCGCGCCGGAACCTGCACCAGGATCTTTGAGCGGGACTGGCGGGACGGCAGGGTTCATGCGAGAATGCGGCATGGACAAGCGTGACGACATTTCCAAGGATCTCGACCGCCGCATCGACGCACTGGCAGCCCGGTCGTCGCTGACCCGCGGGCAGATCATCGAGGATGCGCTGGCGCATGGTCGTTCGCTCGCCTGGCAGGAAAAATGGATCGAGGGGGTCGAGGCCGGCCTTGCCGATGCGGAGCGCGGCGACTTCGCGAGCGAAGAGGAGATCGCGCGCGTCCTCAACAAGTATGCGGCACGCTGATCACCGATGACGGAGGTCGTCTGGACACGCCGTTCTCTTCGGGAGCTCGAAGCGATAGGCGACTATATCGCCGAGCGCAATCCGGCCGCGGCGCTCAGCATTGTGACAGCCATCCACACCCGTACCCGGAACCTCTTGTCCGAAAATCCCTTCATCGGGCGGCCCGGCGAGATTGCAGGAACGCGGGAACTCGTCATACCGGGGACACCCTATATCGTCGCCTATCGCGTGCTGGAAACCCGTGTCGATGTTCTCTTCGTGCAGCATGGCGCACGGGAATGGCCGGATACCCTGTGACCGTCAGGCGCCCTCGAAACCCTGCAGTACGTTCACCGCGTTGACGCCGAGGGCGTCCACCGCGTAGCCGCCCTCCATGACGAAGAGCGTCGGCAGGGCGAGATCGGCGATGCGGCGGCCGATCGTCAGGAAATGCCCGCTCTCCAGCTTGAATTGCGAGATCGGATCGTCCTTGAACGTATCGACGCCGAGCGAGACGACGAGCGCGGTCGGGGCGTAGGCGCTTATCCTTGCATGCGCATCCTCGAAGGCGGCCTGCCAGTCCGGCCAGGTCGTGCCGGCGGGGAGGGGATAGTTCAGGTTGAAGCCCTCGCCCCTGCCGGCGCCGCGTTCGCGGGCATAACCGAGATGGAAGGGGAATTCGAAATCCGGGTCGCCGTGCAGGCTCGCGAGTAGCACGTCGTCGCGGTCGTAGAAAATCTCCTGCGTGCCGTTGCCGTGATGGTAGTCGACGTCGAGGATCGCGACGCGCGCATGGCCGCTGTCGCGGAAACGCTGGGCGGCGATGGCGGCATTGTTGAGATAGCAGTAGCCGCCGAAGAAATCGCGGCCGGCATGGTGGCCGGGCGGGCGGCAGAGCGAGAAGGCGGCGCGCTCGCCGGAGAGCACGGCATCCGCCCCGGCAAGCGCCGTGTCGGCGGCCCGGTTGGCGGCCTGCCAGGTGGTCTCGGTGATCGAGCCGGCCATGTCGAAGGAATAGTAGGAAAGACGGGCGTCGAGGCCGGAGGGCGGGGCGTCGAGCATCGGCATGGAGCGATGGCGCCAGCTATAGGGCCAGACCTCCCCGTCACGGCCGGCGGCGCGCCATTCTGCAAAGACGTTTTGCAGGAAGTCGAGATAATCCGGCGTATGGACGCGCTCGATGGCGGCCCGCTCATAGGCGGCAGGTTCGATCACCGGGCCGAGGCCGACCTCCTTGATGCGCTTCAGCACGATCTCGGCGCGTTCCGGCTTTTCGAAGGTCTCGACGATGCGTCCGAAGGACAGCTCCATGCCGCTGTGATGCAGGTGATGGTCGGCGGTGTAGAAGGTTTTCATGATCAGACGATTTCGCCATAGAGCGTGCGTTCGAGGGCGGTGACTTCCGCAGCGAAGCGGCGATATTCGGCGCGCTTGAGGGCGAGGAAGACGTGGTGCAGCCGCTCGCCGAGCGCTTCCTTCAGGAAGGCGGAGCGGCTTGCCGTCTCGATGGCGCTGCGCCAGTCCGGCGGCAGGTCGTCGCCGGCATTTTCCGCATAAGAAGTGGTTTGCGGGCCGGGATCGGCCTTTTCGAGAATGCCCCTGCGCATGCCGGCAAGCACGGTGGCGCCGACGAGATAGGGATTGGAATCGATGCCGGCTGCGCGCTGTTCCAGATGGCGGCCGGCGGGGGAGCCGGCCGGCACGCGCACCGCGACGCTGCGGTTGTTGGTGCCCCAGGTCGGCGTCGTCGGCGCATAGCTCTGGGCAGAGAAGCGGCGCCACGAGTTGAAATGCGGGGCGAAGACGAGCATGGATTCGTGCATGGTCTGCAGGAGGCCGGCGATGGACTGCCGCAGGAGCGGTGAAAGCGCCTCGCCTTCATCGGCAAAACGGTTTGCGCCCTTCGCATCGGCAAGGCTCGCATGGACATGCATGCCCGAGCCGGCGCGGCCGGCAAAGGGCTTTGCCATGAAGCAGGCCATCATGCCGTGCCGGACGGCAAGGGTGCGCAGGAGCCGCTTCAGCATGGCGAGGTCGTCGGCGGCGCGCAGTGCCGCGCCGTGGCGCAGCGTCAGCTCGAACTGACCCTGGGCATATTCCGAGATCATCGTCTCGACGGGCAGGCCCTGCGCCTCGGCGCCGCGATAGACGGCGTCGATGAAGGGCTCCAGCCGGTCGAGTTCGGTGACGCCGTAGACCTGAATGCCGTCGGGCCGCTCGCCGGAAAGCGGCAGGCGGAGCGGCTGGAAGTTTCCATCGGCCGTTCGCTCACGATCCAGCAGATAGAATTCCAGTTCATAGGCAAGCACCGGGTGGAAGTCGTCGGTTTCCAGCAGCTTCACCTGGCGCGCCAGCGCATGGCGCGGGTCGGCGGCCATCGGCGCGCCGTCGAGTTCGAAGAGGGAAAGGCGCAGTTCGCCGCGCGGCGGAAAGGTCCAGGGCAGGGGCACGAGCGAGCCGGGAACCGGCCAGGCGCGCCGGTCCGCATCGCCGTCCGACCAGACGAGGCCGGTTTCCTCCACGTCCTCGCCCGTCACGTCGAGGCCGAGGATCGAGCCGGGCAGGTGCCGGCCGGAGCGGAAGATCGGCAACAATTCGTGCCGCCGGATGATCTTCCCGCGGGCGATGCCGTTAAGGTCGACCAGCACGAGATCGAAGGCGGTGATGTCCGGATGGGCGGCGAGGAAAGCTTCGGCCTCGGCGATATCGGCGGCTTCCGGCGGCCGGGCGGCAAGGTCCCGGCTCACGCGGCGGCCCTCCGTTCCGCCAGGCGGCCGGTGACGGTCGCGAAGGCGTCGACAAGGCCGCCGGCCTGTTCTTCCGAAAGGGCTGGGCTGACGAGCACCATGTTGTGGAAGGGTGTCAGCAGGTAGCCGAGGTTCAGCATGGAAAGATGCAGGGCGGCTTCGATCGTGTCCGATGCGGCGGCGCGCGCCTCGGCGGCGTTGCGCACGGGAACTTTCGAGAAGACGACCTCCAGCCGCGCGCCGACGCGCGAGACCGTCCAGCCGAGGCCGGCGGCGGCGATGGCGGCCTTGAAGCCCGCCTCGATGCGGTCGGCGCGGGCCTGCATGGTGCGGTAGGCCTCCTCGGTCATGACCTGTTCGAGGCAGGCGCGCAGGCAGGCGAGCTGCAACGCGCTGCCCGACAGCGTCGTGCCGATGCCGGAATGGCCGTGGCCGCTCTGCTCGCGGCGGATGACGTGCAGCCTGTCGGAGATCGCCTGTGTCATGCCCCAGACGCTGACGGGCACGCCGCCGCCGATCGGCTTGCCCATGACCATCAGGTCGGGGTCGAGCCCGTGCACCTTCGTATAGCCGCCGAGGCCGGTGGAGATGGTGTGCGTCTCGTCGATGAGCAGCAGCGTGCCGGCCTCGCGCGTCAGGCGGCGCAGCGCATCGTGAAAGCCGGGCGCGGGCGGGATCATGCCGCAGTTCGTCATGACGGGCTCTGCGAGCACGCAGGCGATGTCGTTTCCGGCGAGCGCCCGCTCCAGCGCGGCCTCGTCGTTGAACGGGATCGAGACGGTGAGTTCCCCGAGGTCGCGCACCTGGCCGAGCAGGTTGCGGCGCGAAACGGTCCTGCCGTCGACGAGGTCCACCAGCGTGTCGTCCACCGCGCCGTGGTAGCAGCCGTCGAAGACGAGGAGTTTCGCCCGGCCGGTGACGGCGCGGGCGACACGGATGGCGAAGCGGTTGGCGTCGCTCGCCGTGGTGCCGAGCTGCCAGCGCGGCAGGCCAAAACGCTCGACCAGCAGCCGGCCGACAATCCCGGCATCGGACGAGGGCAGCATGGTGGTGAGGCCGCGCGTGCCGGCATTCTTCAACGCCTCCAGCACCGGGGCGGGGCCGTGGCCGAACATGGCGCCGGTATCGCCGAGGCAGACGTCGACGATGCGGTTGCCGTCGAGATCGACGAGCTCTGCGCCGCTCGCCTCGTCGACGACGAGGGGGAAGGGCGTCGGCCAGTCGAGCATCCAGTGCTGCGGCACGCCGTCGAAGAAGCCGGACGTCGCCTCGTCATGCGCCGCCGCCGACCGCGGCCGCCGTGCGCGGAAAACCGCCGCCTCCGCCTCGATGAGCGCGCGGGCGCGCGCCTCCAGCTCCGCCCTCTCCATTCCGTTCTCCAGCCTGCCTCAAGAAATGTGATCACATATTGGTTGATGTGATTTCAAGTGTCAAACGACAAGATGCCCGGCGGAGGGGCTAAAGGGCGCTGACGATGCGCAGCCAGTCGTGCACGGAGGCGGCGGCCTGCCGTTCGGCGGAGCCGAGGGCGAGGGGGCCGCGGTCGCCCATTTCGCGCACCGCGCGCGGGCTCATGCCGAACTGGTGGCGAAAGGCACGGGAGAAGGCGGAAATATCGGAAAAGCCGCAGGCATAGGCGATCTCGCCGACGGTGCGCTTGCGCTCGTCCGCCAGCATGTCGAAGGCCGCGCGCAGGCGTCGGCTGCGGATATGGTCGGTGACGCCGCCGATCGGCTCGAACAATCGGTAGAGCGAGGCGCGCGACAGGCCGAACATCTTGCACAGATGCTCCGGCCCGAGATCCGGCGAGGCGAGGTGCTGCTCGATATAGCGGCGGATCTCCATGATGACGGCGCCGCGCACGGTGGGGGAGGGAAGGTTGCGTTCGGCAAGCTGCGGGCCGACGAGATTGGTGACGAGGTTGGCCGTGGCGGTGACGATAGCCGGCGCCTCGTCCGGGGTGATGTCCGCAAGATCGTCGAAAAGGGCGCGCAGATGGCTGCCGATCAGGCGCGCCGTGCTGGTCGTGCGCTTCAGGAGAAGCCCGTGCAGCGCGTCGTTCTGCCCGTCCTTGCCGAACAGCAGGTGGCGCGGCAGTACGAGGGTGAGGTTGCAACAGCGCTGCGTTTCGGCCTGCAGGGGCCGCGACAGGTCGAAGAGCGATATGTCGCCCGCCTCCACCCGCATCGTCTGGCCGTTGAGCGTGCGCAGGTCGCTGCCGTCCAGCGTCAGTTGCACGAAGATGAGATCGAGCCCGCTGCGGGCGATGCGCCCGGGATCGCGGGAGAAACAGTAGGTCGTGCCAAGCATCTCGGCCGCGAAGAACAGGGCCGGCCCCATGAAATAGGTGGAGAGGCTGGCGCGAAAATCGGCGATCCGCTCCGGCGTCGCCATGCTCGTGCGGAAGACCGGGTCGAGCGTCTCGGCAAAGAGCTGGCTTTCCCGGCGACAATCCGCGCCGGCTTGGGCAAGGACAGAGTTGGAGGGCAGCTTGGCGACGGGACTCATTCTCTCTCGCGACGGTTCGATGGCGGCCGGTCTTGTCTATCAAGAGGCGGGGACGGACGAAGGTTCCCGGAAATTCGCCCCCGTGCCGGATTTCCCGGCTTGGCACGGTGTCTCATTCTTTTGGCGCCCCGTCTCATAATGCCGATTGGCCCCCGGAATACAATTGACAGTTTCGGCGGCCTGCAACCCCATGGAAAATAATGGGTTCATCGGGGCCCGCGATGCCGCGGCAACCACATGAGGGAGGCGCATCGTTCCGGATCGGGGAATGGGTATGGATCAGGTTTCCTTTGCCGACAGCGCGCTGGCCTTCAAGGTGCCGCCGTTCGAGTTCCTCAACGCACCGGGTTTTGCCGCTGCGCGCGACCGGCTCATCGCCGGCAAGCTCGCGCTCTACGAGGGCAACCACCTCTTCAACCGGCTCATCCTGGAGGAGGGGCGGTTTCTCTGTTACCTTGCCGCGCTCTCGCTGCATGCCGGACAGGACATGGCGCGCGGGTCCACCTGGCTGACGCTAGGGCGCCTGCAACGCGAGGTCACGGAGCTCGGCGTGGCGAGCCGCAACCGGGTCGAGGCCCAGGTCTCCTGTCTGCGCAAATACGGCTTCCTCACGCAGCAGCCGCATGCCTCGGACCGGCGCGTGCGCCTGCTCGTTCCCAATGCCGCCCTTCTGGCGCGCGACGCCGGCATTCTCGGCCATCTCGTCGATGGGCTGTCGGCGCTCGGGCTCTCGCCGACGGAAGGATGCAGCGGGCCGCTGCCGCCGGAACTGCACCGTGCCATGCGCCGGGCGACGCTGCCGCATCTGCCGGGTCTCAGTCGGATCATCCGCCGTCATCTGCCGCTGGCGCCGTTCTTCGCCCATGATTGCGGCTACATGATTCTCTTGCTTCTCCTGCGCGGCGCGCGCGCCGGCGATGACGGCGTCATCGCTTACGGCTATCAGCGGCTTGCCATGCAGACCGGCGTCTCGCGCACCCATGTCCGCCGTATCGTCGAGGCGGCGCGTGATGCGGGCCTCGTGACCACTACGGCACGCGGTGGCCATGACATCCGGCTGACGCCGGCCATGTGGCACGCGGCGGACCGCTGGTTCGCCGACAAGCTCGCCCTGACGGACCTGTTGTTGCGCGAGGCCCTGGCGGCCGGAACCGTCGCCGTCGCCGCCTGACTATCCCGCGGAAGCGGCGGCGGCGAGAACGACCGCCAGGACGAGATGCGTCAGATGATGCAGCGTCTGGTCCGCCCCCAGCAGCCACCAGAAACCCGTCTTGCTGGGCACGAGCGCCCGGCGCCGGGCGGCGATGCCCTTCATCCGGTCGATCGCGCCGTGGACGAGGGCGTCGGCGATGCCGAGCCAGGCGAGCGGCGGGGCGACGACGAGAAACAGGAGGGTGGTGAGGGCGCCGTGCAGGCCGGCATGGATCACGAGCGGCAGCAACCAGCCGTCCCGCCGCTCTTTGCCCATCGCGATCCAGTCCGTCTGGAAAAGGAAATCGGCCAAAAAGTGCTTTACGAGGAACGCCGCCATGGCGGCGGCGATCCAAACGGTCGAAATCTGGTCCGGTATGTCGATCATTCCGCTCTCGTCTGCCCGCTGCCGTAAGGCAGGGCGCGACCCCTTCCCATGCAGCTTCCGGACGCAACCGCCCCGGCCGGCGTCTGCGACCGGGCGACAGCGCCCGGCCGCAGGATGTCCTACTAGCGGCCGCCCGCCTCGATGATGCCCTTCGTCAGGCTGCCGGTCGCCGGATAGAGCGGGATCAGGCAGGCCTGGAGCGCATGATAGATGTCCCCCTTGCCGGCGAACAGGGTGTAGCTCGGCACGAGATCCTCCGTCAGTTCTTCATGCCAGCCGCCGCGGTCCTGATCAAGGAAATGACGCGCGATGGCGTCCCAGATCCTGCGATACCAGGTCTCGTGGAGATCGCTCGGCAGGTGCTCGCAGAGGAAGGCCGCCGCGCCGACGCCCTCGGCCATCGGCCACCACAGCTTGTTGCGTTTGGCAGGCGTGTCGTCCCAGTCGAGCGTGTAGAAGAAGCCGCCCTTCTCCCCGTCCCAGCCGAGCGCGATGGATTGCGCGAAGAGCGCCTTTGCCGCCTCTGGCATCCAGTCGTGTTTCTTCCCGCCGAGCGTGTAAAGCTGGAGGATGAGCCGTGCCCATTCCAGCCAATGGCCGGGCGTCGTGCCGGAGGGGCGGAACATCTCGTTGCCGCGATAGGCTTTGTCCAGCACCCAGTTCTCGTCGAAATGCTCCGGCACGCGGAAGCCGTTTTCGCCCGCGCGGCGGCGGATGACGAGGTCGGCAATGCTTTCCGCCTTGTCGAGATAGCTCTTGTCGCCGGTCGCCTCGAAGGCGGCCATCAGGGCTTCCGTCAGGTGCATGTTGGAATTCTGGCCGCGATAGCCGGGGATCGCCGTCCAGTCCGCCTCGAACTCTTCGGCGATCGCGCCGTGCTTTTTCTCCCAGAAGCGCTTTTCCAGCACGTCGGTGACGTCGGCGATCATCCGGTCGGCATCCGGGTGGCCGGCGACCTTGGCGCTGGAGGCGGCCAGCAGCACGAAGGCGTGGCCATATCCCTGCTTGCTGGCGTCGAGCAGGCCCGCATTGTCGAGCGACCAGTGGTAGCCGCCGCGCTCGGCGTCTCGGTGCTTTTCCCAGAGGTATTTCATGCCGTGGTCGACGATGTCGTCGGAGCCGGGGCGTCCGAGCAGGCTGCCGATGGAAAAGCAGTGCACCATGCGCGCGGTGGAATGGATGCCGCGCACCGGATTGCCGGGATTGAGCGGCCGTCCCTCGACGTCGAGCTCGTGAAAGCCGCCGAGCGGGTTGAAGGCCCGGTTCTGGAAGAAGTCGAAGAGGCGGTTGGCTTCGCGCCAGAGCCACTGGCGATGGTACTCGCGCTTGCGCCAGGCCGTGCCTGGATGTCCCGTTGCGCCCATGATGCGTTCTCCTTTTCGATCGGTCCGCATTGTCGTTTCCCGTTCAGGGGCCTTTATGGGCGCGGGAGCAAACTCCCGTGGCGTGGTGTTCACGCACGGCCCGTAACGCTCGCAATGACGGTTGGCCTCCGGACAGGTGGGAGGGGAGTTATGGCCCAGAACCTTGGGCACGGCAACCCGGCAAGGAGGCCCGCGCCGCGGCGGCATGCATGTCCCTGAAAGGATGAAAGGCGAATTTACGATTGCGGCGGAAATGAGAAAATATACTCTATCAATCTTATAGGGATAATATATAATTCACCCTGAAAAACGGGGCGGAGATGATTGTCCGCACCCGAAGGCCGGTAAAGAGAGCCTTCAGAACAAGGGATGATGGATGACTAACGCCAAACTCGATGGTCGCGCCGGTTCCGTAGCCTTCGGCAGCACCAACGATCGAAGGGCCCGCCGCGCCAGGCAGCAGGCCCTCGTCAATCAGGTCGTCATTACCGGCGCCTTCCTCTTCGTCGGCGCCGTGGTGTTCGGTCTGGTCGGCTGACTATCCGCCCGCTTCGCCGGGCTTACCTGACCTGCGCCGTCACGAAATCCTTCACGATCCGCACGATGCCGCGCGACAGGACCTCGTCCAGCGCGGCGATGAAATCGTCCACATGCGCGCGCTCGCAGATCAGCGGCGGCTCCAGGCGGATGACGTTGCGGTTGTACTCGGTGAAGGCGACGAGCACGCCGTGGTCGCGCAGGAGATGGCTGCCGATGAAGCCCGGCAGCGACCCCTTCAATTTGTCGTCGAGCACCGAAAGCAGCGGACGCAGCACGAGCGGCATGGTCTTCGAGAAATCGTGGAACTCCAGGCCGATCATCATGCCCCTGCCGCGGACTTCCTTCAAAAGCGAGGGATAGCGCGCCTGCAGCGCATGCAGCCGTTCCAGCAGGTAATCCCCGACTTCTGCCGAATTGTCGATGAGCCGCTCGTCATAGAGCACGTTGAGCGCCTCGATCGAGGTGACGCAGGCCTCGCCGATGCCGCCGAACGTCGCCATGGCGTGGATCATCGCGGTCTTCGGCGTGCCGTAGGCCTTCATGTAGACGTCGCGCGTGGCGATCATGGCGCCCATGGCCGCCTTGCCGCCGCCGAGCGACTTGGCGAGCGCCGTCACGTCGGGGACGACGCCGTAGTGCTCGAAGGCGTAGAACTTGCCCGTGCGGCCAAGGCCGCACTGGACCTCGTCGGCGACCCACAGCACGCCGTACTGGTCGCAAAGCTGGCGCAGCTTCTTCCAGAACGCCTCGTCCGCCTGGATGATGCCGCCGCCGCCCTGCACGGTCTCAAGGACGATGACGCCGATCTGCGGATCGGCGCGGAAGGCATTCTCGATCGCCTCTATGTCGCCGAACGGCACGCGGAGGCTGTTGTCGACCAGCTTGAACTCGCCGCGATAAAGCTGTCCGTCGGTAATCGAGAGCACGCCCTTCGTCTTGCCGTGGAAGGAGTTTTCCGCATAGACGATCTTGGGCTTCTTGGGGCCTGCGGCGCGCTCGGCCACCTTGATCGCCGCTTCCATGGCTTCCGAGCCGGACGAGCCGAGAAACACCATGTCGAGATCGCCCGGCGAGCAGGCGGCGATGTTGTGCGCCAGCGCGGTCGCATATTGCGACATGAAGGCGATGGCGATCTCGTGCCGTTTCTCGTCCTGGAAGGCCTGGCGGGCGGCCAGGATGCGCGGGTGGTTGTGGCCGAAGGCCAGCGAGCCGAAACCGCCGAAGAAATCGAGGATCTTCCGGCCGTTCTGGTCGTGGTAGTACATGCCCTCCGCGCGCTCGACCTTGATCTTGTGGAAGCCGAGCAGCTTCATGAAATGAAGCTGGCCGGGATTGAGATGGCTGGAGAAAAGCTCGGTCATACGCGGCACGTCGAGGGCTTTCGCCTCCTCGACCGACAGCAGCGCCGGCTTCGGCGTGACGGGCAGGGAAAGTTCGGTATGGCTTGGTCGGACTTGACTGTTCATCTTCTTCTCCCTCAGGCGGCTTTGGACTGGCCGACATGGGCCTCGGCGCCGCCGCTGATCTTCTTGCGATATTCGGAATAGGCGGCGATCAACATGTCCTCGTCCCGATGCTGGGGAATCCATCCCAGCTCGCGCTCGCCCTTGGAAACGTCGAGGACGCACATCTCGTCTGCGATGAGATATTGCTCGGGATCCATCAGCGGCATGTTGATGAGGTCGAGCATGTCGAGCACGCGCTTGACCGCCCAGGCGGGCGTCGGCAGGAGGATCGACTTCGACCCGGCGTGCTTGACGAGATCGCCCAGGAGCTTGCGCACGGGCGGCGGGTTCAGCGAGCCGAGATTGTAGACATCGTTCGGCACGCCGGCCTTGAAGGCGGCATGGGCGGCGGAGGCGCAGTCGAACACCGAGATGAACTGATAGGGGTTCCTGCCCGAGCCGATCATGGGAACGGGAAGGTTGCTGTCGATCAGTTTGAAGAGCTTCGACAGGATGCCGAGACGGCCCGGCCCGATGATCAGGCGCGGGCGGAAGAGCGAGATGTTCATGCCGCGCCGGCGCCATTCCACGGCCAGTTCCTCGGTGCGCAGCTTGGACATGCCGTATTCGCCGAGCGGCGCGCAGGGATGGTCCTCGGTCTGCGGCCAGGTATAGGTGTGGCCGTAGACCATGTCCGTCGTGAAATGGACGAGCGATTTCGCGCCGGCCTCGTCCATCGCCTTCAGAATGTTCTCCGTGCCGTGGTAATTGACCGGGAAGAAGAAGTCGTGCCGCTTGGCGCGCACCTGGATCGGCGACAGCATCTTGGCCGAAAGGTTGTAGACCATGTCTTCGGCGCCGATGTCGAGCGCGCGGATGGAGGCGGGGTCGGTGACGTCGGTGTGGACGAAGCGGGCGTCGCGATAGTGCGGCAGGTCGCTCTTGACGATGTCGGCGACGACCACCTCGTGGCCGTCCGCCAGCAGTCGGGGGGCAAGATAGCGTCCGACGAACCCGTCGCCGCCGAAGATGATGTGTTTCATGGCTCTATCCCTGTCTTTTGTCCGGTCCGGCGCCGGCTTATGTTTCGGTGAGTTTATAGGTCGTGGCCGTCGTCTCGGTATCCGCCGGCTTGCCGCCGCTTTGCGCGATCAGGATCGTGCCGATGCAGATGAAGGCGATGCCCGCGATCTTCAGCGCGCCCAGCTCCTCCTTGAACAGCAGCCAGGCGCACAGGGCGACGGCGACATAGGCGAGGCTGAGGAACGGATAGGCGAACGACAGATCGACCTTGGACAACACGTAGAGATGCGAGGCCATCGAGATTACGAACATCGCAAGGCCCGCGAAGACCCAGGGGTTGAAGACGATCTGGAAGACCCGCTGGATGATCGAGTCCGACGAGAAGCTGATCGGCCCCAGCGTGATCATGCCGTATTTCAGCAGCAATTGCGCCGCCGCGTTGGTCATGACCGTGAAGAGGATGAACGGAATGTATTTCATGGCGTCCTCATGGTTTCTTTCGACACGCCGTCGCCTGCCTGGCCGGCGAGCGCGGTTCGCCGCCAGAAGTCCGAGCAGAATGCCGTGTCGCGAATGCTTTCCAGCCGATGCCAGTCGGGAAATCCGGCCCGGAAGGTCGAGGCGCTCATCCGCCCGTCCTTGTACGGGTTGACGCGCCCGCCCGCCGCGACGGTCATCCGGTCGAGCGTTTCAAGGAGTGCGCGCGTGGCGCCGCCGCGGTTGGGAAAATCCATCGTCAGCGTATAGCCGGGGCGCGGGAACGACAGGAGGCCCGGCGAGCGCACGGTCCCGAACCGCTTCAGCACGGTGAGGAACGAGGCATGGCCGGCCCTGCGGCTGGCGTCCAGCATGGCCGGAATGGTCGTGCGGGCCGCCTCGAAGGGAATGACGCTCTGGTGCTGGTGGAGCCCCGCCGGCCCATAGAGCCTGTTCCAGTCCCCGATGCCGTCGAGCGGGTAGAAGAAGGCTCCATAGCCGCTGCGATGCGGAGCGTCCTTGCGCTTCTTGGCGTGGAAATAGGCGTTGTTGAAGAGTTTCAGGCTGAGCCGGTTCAGCATTGAGAAGGGCAGGTCGAACGGCACGCCGAGCCTTGCGGCCTGTCCGTCCGTCCGGAAGTTCCCGTTCGTCGCATGGTTGCCGGTGATCAGGACGCCGCGGTTCGCGACGGCAAGCTGGTCCACCCAGGCGACCGCATATTCGTTCTGTGCGTCGGCTTCCTCGGCAAGGTCGAAATAGGCGTCGAGGCTGGAGAAGGCGGTGATCCGCTCGTCTATGTCGAGCGAGCCGACGCGCATGAGCCGCAGCCTTGCGCTCAGCATCAGGCCGGTCAGCCCCATGCCGCCGATCGTCGCGGCGAAGAGCTCCGGGTTCTCCTCGGCCGAGCAATCGTGGATCACACCGTCCGAGCGCAGCAACCGAAAACTCTCGACATGGCAGCCGAACGTTCCCCGGGCATGATGGTTCTTGCCGTGCACGTCGTTGGCGATCGCGCCGCCGAGCGTCACGAAGCGCGTGCCCGGCGTTACCGGCAGGAAATAGCCGAAGGGCGCGGCATGGACGAGGATCTCGTGCAGGCTGGCGCCCGCCTCCGCCTCGAGGATGCCGCTTGCCGGATCGAAATGGAGGATGGCGTTCTTCGTGCGCATTTCCACGAGAGCACCGGCATCGTTGTGGCAACTGTCGCCGTAGGAGCGGCCGCTTCCGTAGGCCAGCAGGCTCGGCAGAGCGCCGGCCGCGCGTTGCAGGCCGCGCAGCGCCTCGTCTGCGGCGACCGCCTGCCGTTCCCGGCGGTCGAGGCGTCCGAAACTGTCGAAGGCCGCCCGCATCACACCACGCTCGCCACGAGCAGGAGGACGGCGCCGGCGCCGATGAACAGCTGGCTGCGCCAGTCCGTCGCGATGAACACCACGGGGTCGTCGTGCATTTCGCGGCGGTGAGCGAGGATCCACACCCGCATGCAGATATAGAGCACGATCGGAACGAGCGGCCAGATCATCCAGGGCTGGCTGTAGAGCGCGACGATCTCCTTCGACTGGATGTAGAGGGAGAGGACGAGCACGGCGACGAAGGCCGACGCCACGCCGCTCTGGCCGATGACGTCGATGTCCTCGGATACATAGCCCCGGCCCGCCACGCGCGCCTGCTCGTCGGTAATCGCGCCCTGCAGTTCGACATAGCGTTTGACGAGGGCGAGCGAGAGGAAAAAGAACAGCGCGAACGCCACCAGCCAGAAGGACAGCGGCAGTTCGGTGGCGACCTTTCCTCCGAGCAGGCGCATGCTGTAGAGGCCGGCAAGGCACAGGACGTCGATCAGCAGCATGCGCTTCAGCGTCAGCGAATAGGCCGTCGTCGCGACGAGGTAGAGCGCGATGACGCCGGCAAAGGCGAGCGGCAGCAGGAGGCAGAGCGCGGCGGCGGTGAACAGCAGGCAGGCCGAGACGGCCAGGCCGTAGGGAATGGAGACGGTGCCGCTGGCAAAGGGCCGGTTGCGCTTGGTCGCGTGCCGGCGGTCGAGCGGCAGGTCGAGGATGTCGTTGAGGATATAGACCGCGGAGGCGGAAAAGGAGAAGGCGAGGAAGGCGATGGACGAGGCGACCAGCGTTTCGGCGGAGGCGATCGTATGGGCCAGCACGGCAGGGGCGAAGACGAGCAGGTTCTTCAGCCACTGGTGCACGCGCAGCATCCTGGCATAGGTTTTCAGGGTCGCGGCGCGCGAATCGAAGCGTTGCGAGCCGTGCCGCCTTTGGTAGCGGTCGGCCGCAAGGTCCGGCGCGACGATGATGGCGTTGCAGGCGACGTCGAACACCGGAATGTCGGCGCGGTCGTTGCCGGCGAAGTCGAAGCCCTTCTCGCCATAGGCCGCGCACAGCGCCGCGGCCTTGCGGCGGGAAGACAGATTGTTCGACGGGCTCGTCGCATGGACCGCGCTGAAGATCTTCAATTCATTGGCGATCGCCCGGGCGACGGGCTCGGCCGCGGCCGTCGCGAGGACAAGCTTTCGGCCCGCGGCATGCTCGCGGCGCAGGAAGGCGAGGAAGTCCTGGCGGTAGGGCAGGTGCGCCGCATCCACGGTGACCCGGCGGGCGACTTCCCATTTCAGGCGGGCCTTTCCTGAGGAAAGCCAGACGGGAAGAAGAAACAGATAAAGAGGGTTCTTCTTCAAAAGCAGAAAGACGGTTTCCCACAACATGTCCGTCGATACGAGCGTACCGTCGAGATCGACGGCGAGCGGTATGTCCATTCTGTGTTGTACGGGCGCGTTCATCTCTGTGCCAATTCTCTCGCGATCCTGCATCCGCCCGAAAAGCTCGGGGCGAAGGACATGAAAGCCTGTCTGATTTCTCCAAAATTCGGGATGACCCTAGGGGGCAAACCCGCAACCCAAAGTTAATGGCGGCCCCCGCGGGCCGCCGATGTGCAAACACGGTTAAAGAAATGCCGTCCGCAGGCGGACCGGACCGTCATGCCGCGCCGCTCAGCGCGGGCGCGGCGACGCGGAGGAGAACTGCGGCTTCCAGTTTGTGACGATGAGAAGGATCATGCCGGCGACGAGGGCGAAATAGTACCGGTCCTCGGGCAGCGGAAAGCTTGCGAACTTGCCAGCGACGGCGATGGCCAGCGCGAACATCAGGGCGTTGAACCGTGGTCCGGTCCCCCTGCCGGTCGTTGCCAGCAGTCTCCAGCCGAGGAGGCAGGCCGCGAGCAGCTCGATCCAGTGATTGCCGCTCAGCGCGTTCATCGCTCCGTTCACGTAACCCTTCAGCATGACCGCGAGCGAGAAGGGCGGCTTGAAGCCGGCCATGGAGTTCTGGGTCTCGATGCACGAGAAATAGAAATGGGCCCACCAGCCGGGATGCCCGCCAGCTTTGGCAATCACCATGGCCGTCAGGAAGGCCGCCACGAACGTCACAACGAACGGCGCCTTGCGCCAGCCGAACACGAAGGCCGTGATCAGCAGGGCGAAGATCAGGATGAGCGAATCCGGCCTGAAGAAGATCGCGGCATAGAGCAGCAGGCAGGCGAGGGCGTCCCGGCTGCGGGTCAGGAAATAGACCGCCGCCACCAGCAGCAGCGCCGTGATCATGTCGGGGCTGACGAGGGTGGTCATGTGCAGATAGTCGGCAAGCCCCAGCGCCGGCGCGAGGACGAGGGCGCCCTGCAGGGCGTTCTCGCGCTTCAGCCAGTACAGGCAGAAGGCGCCGAACACCAGGGACGGCACGATGCTGAGCAGGATGGCGGCCTTATCGAGCCCGGTGAGGGGCGCAAGGGCCCGCATCGCCGCGATATAGCCCAGCTTTACCCGGTACATCGACAATTGCGTCGCGAAGTCGACGGGATTTTCCCACTGGTGCTGCTGGTAGCCCTGGTCGTAGCGCAGTTTCTTCAGGTCGCCCTCCGTGGCGCCCTTTTCGATCTCCGCCCAGGCTTCGGCGTGAAGCCGGACCGGATCGTCGATCCTGTCTTCCAGCGCCACCGCGATATAGGGGAGCATGTCCCAGTTATAGCCCGGACGCAGCCAGGTGACCGCCGCCAGCATGAGCACGACCGCAACCATCGCGAAGACGCCGAGCCGCTCGAACAGCGGCGCGCTGCGGGTCCATTTCACGACGGTTTGGGCGGGCCGTGTCTTCCCGGCCCAGCCGAGCAGTCCGATTTCTGCCTGTTGCACTGAAATCTCCCCTTGCCCGAGGGCGTTGCCTGCGACGCTCACGCCGGCTGGAGAACCAGCTTTCGCCCGGTTTTCCGCTCTTCCAACACTTCCGAAAGCAGGTCCACATATTGCGCCGCGATACTGTCCCAGCTGTAGGCTTCCGCCGTGGCCTGCGCGGCGGCCTGCATCTGCCGCATGAGTGCCGCATCCCCGAAGACGGCGTCGATCTTGCGGGCGATGTCGGCGCCGTCCTGCACGATCGTCACGCCGTTCCGGCCATCCTTCAGATATTCCTCGATGCCGCCGACGGTGGTCGCGAACACGGCGAGGCCGCTTGCCATGGCTTCCATGCAGACCAGCGAGAAGGTCTCGTATGCGGTCGGGAAGACGAAGGCGTCGGCGGCAGCGAAGAACCGTTCGATGCCCTTCTGTTCGCCCGCATAGACGATCCTGTCGCCGGAGACGCGCGCCATGGCGCGATAGGGCGCCTGGTTGTCCGATCCGACCACGAGAAGCCGGTATTCGGGCCCCAGCCTTTCCATCGCGTCGATGACATGGGCAAGGCCCTTGCGATCGAATTCGTGCCCGACGAACAGCAGCAGCGGAGCGTCCTGCGGGATGCCGAATGTTTCTCGAATTTCGCGCCGCGCCGAAGGGTCGGGCCTGAAGCGCTCGACATCGACGCCGTTCGGGATGACGCGAATGCGGTTTGCCGGCACTGCGTAGTGCTTGTGCAGCTCCTGGGAGACGCGGTGCGACACCGCGACATAACGCCTGTAGCGCAGGCCCCCGATCATCCAGCGGTCGCGCAAGGCCACCCAGGCATGCAGCGGATTGAGCATCCACCGCCATTGGCCGGCGGCCTTCTTGACCTGAAGGTTTTCCGCGTTGACGGCATGGACGACCACGACGTCGCCGGCAAGGCAATCGCCATGGCTGACGACGAGGGAGCCGGTCCGGCGCCGGACCGCGCGCGTCGCGGCGAGCGTGAAGGCCGGGAACACCACGGTGCGCGCCATGTAGCGCATGCCGCCGCGCGTGGAGAACCGGTTCACCCAGGGGCTGACGACGGTGACATGCGTCGCCGTTTCGCCGATGTCGCGCGTCGCGGAGGCGATGACGCCGTTCGTCAGGCCTGCCCGGTTGAAGGCCTGGGCAAGCTCGAAGGCAACCCTGTCCGCGCCGCCGATGGCGCCGAATTCCTGGATGACTTGGAGAATCTCCGGAAACATCCGATTACCTTCCTGGACGCGATCCGGCGCCTGTTGAGCATTTCATGGCGCAATCCCGAATGCTGCCCCGAATGCTGCTTGTGAGGATACATATCCCTGTTCTTGAGGGCCCGGCCAAGTCCGTCCTCGCGTTAGGGTTAATTCGCAATGCCCTCTATTCTCACTGAAAACCGTTACTTAAATGAGCGGTATGGATTTGAAGATTTGAAGTATTCGGCGGTATTTGCATGGGCATCGTTTCGTTTTTCAGGGCAGCGGTGCTGGCCCTCGCGCTTGCCGGTTCGGGCGCGGCGTCCCATGCCAGCGAACAGACGCCCATGCGCCAACGCATCGGCGGCGGCAACATGGTCACCTTCCTGACGGGCGCGCCGACGGCCAATCTCTACCAGGCGCTGCGCAAGATCGGCGCGCGGATGGGGCGCATGGATTCCTACGGCTGGCGCGACCTCGAGCGGGTCCCCACGCCGCACGATTTCGACGCGGCGATGCGCGAAGCCTACGACAACGGCATCACGCCCATCATCCTGCTTGAATATGAAGGGAGCTACCAGTTCCTGGACCCGCCGCAACCCATCGGATCCTACGAGGACTGGTACGAGGCGGGCCGCGTCTATGCGGAGCGTTTCGGACGCGGCGGCGCGTGGGCGCGCGAGAACGGCGCGGGCGACTGGGGCGTCGATGTCTTCACGGCGATCAACGAGCCGGACGTGCAGGCGACCATCCCGCACAACGCGTATCGTGATGCGCTCGCCGGCTTTGCCGATGGCGTGCACAGCGTCAACAAAGCGTTCCGGGTCGTTCCCGGCGGCTTTGCGACGTGCAATTCCCACGGCGACCCCACCTTCCGCGGCTACGGTTCCGCCATTGCGGGCCTGCTGAACGACGGCCGGCTCGACGGCCTCGATTTCCATACCTATTACCATCCGCGCTGGTATCCCATCGAGCGCGGCCGCGCGTTTTCGGTGCAGGCCTGCTTCGACCGGTCGAAGACGGCGCTCGGCGTCACCCGGGACATCAATTTCTATGCCACCGAGTTCAACACGGCGCGCGTCGAGACCTGGGACGACGAGGAGCTCCAGGGGTCGCTCTTCCTGACCGCCGTCTGGGACCAGCTCGGCGTGCAGAAGGCGGACGGTTCGTCGGCCACGGTCCTTGCCTTCCCCTGGAACCTCTTCGATACGGGCAGCGTCGAGGGGCCCGCCTATGCGATGGCGACGCATGCGGACCCGTGGATGCCGGACGTCCGGTCGGAGGTCCTGAAGCGGGTCGTCGATCTGGCGGGGGACATGACATTCGTCGCGCTGGACGGTAAGCGGTCGGGCACGCTGACGCTGGAGGACGACACGTCGCGCCTCGTCGTGCTGCAGGAAAGGCCCGGCTGGACGGACAGGGAGCAGGGCTCCCCCTGGACGGTCGCGGTGCCGCCATGGGCAGTAACCGGCGAACTTTGGGGGTGGGACGGACTGAGAAGGACCTATCCGGTCGAGGGCATGCCCTCCCTCAGCCTCGATGTGCCGGGCAACGAGACCTACATGCTGCACTTCCGCCGCAAATAGCCCGAAATCGGCGCGGCCCGGTGTGGCGGCGCGCTTAACTCCGCATTAACCATGCAGGGCTAAACCTCTGATAGTCTGTTGACTGGCGATTCCCAGCCGCTACTTGCGATTGACCCTACGGGATGTGGTCGCATCAGAGGAAGATTTATGCGCGTCGCTGTCGTTCATGATTGGCTCTACGTGATCGGCGGCGCCGAGCGGGTTCTGGAGCAGATTCTCCAGGTTTTCCCCGATGCCGACGTCTATTCGGTCTTCGAGAGCCTGAGCGAGGACGAGCGCCGGCGCATCGGCATCACCCGGCCGGTCCGCACGACCTTTCTTCAAAGGATTCCGAGGGTAGGGCGCTGGCACCGCGCTCTGTTGCCCCTGATGCCGCTGGCGATCGAACAGCTCGACCTGTCGCAATATGATCTCGTCATCAGCAGCAGCTATGCCGTTGCGAAAGGCGTGCTCACGGGACCGGACCAGCTCCACGTCTCCTATGTCCATTCGCCGATCCGCTACGCCTGGGATCTGCAGCACCGGTATCTGGCGGAGGTCGGCTCGAGCCGCGGCCTGAAAAGCATGCTCATGCGGGCGCTGCTCCACAAGATCCGCATCTGGGATTTCCGCACGGCGCACGGTCCCGACGTGATGATCGCCAACTCGAACTTCATCGCGCGGCGCATCCGCAAGGTCTATGGGCGCACGGCACAGGTCATCTATCCGCCGGTCGGCCTTTCGACGCGCACGCAGGCGACCCCGAAGGGCGACTATTTCCTGACGGCCAGCCGGCTGGTGCCTTACAAGAACATCGAGGTCGTCGTGCGGGCCTTCGCGCTTCTGCCGGACATGAAGCTGAAGGTCGGCGGAAGCGGCCCCCAGGCGGAGTACCTCAAGAAGATCGCCACGCCCAATGTCGAGTTCATCGGTTTCGTCGAGGACGGCAAGCTCCGGGAGCTGATGGCCGGCGCGCGCGCCTTCATCTTCGCCGCGGAAGAGGATTTCGGCATCATCCCGGTCGAGGCGCAGTCGGAGGGCACGCCCGTCCTGGCCTTGCGGCGGGGCGGCTCGCGGGAAACCGTCGTCGACGGCTATACGGGCCTGTTCTACGACGAGCCGACGCCGGAAGCCATTTCGGCGACGGTCCGCGCCTTCGTCGCTAGGGAGGCGGCGTTCAGTGCCGAGGACTGCGTGACGAATGCGGGCCGGTTCTCCGCCGAGCGCTTCCGCGCGGAACTGCGCGCCGCCGTCGATGCGGCCCTTTCCGCACGGCGGAGCGAAGAGGCCGCCACGCTGGCCAGTTTCCAGAACGTCGCCGGCAGGAAGGAAAAGCCCCTTGAAGCTGCGCGACCCTGAGATGAAGGCGCTGGTCGTCACGGTGCTGGACCGGTTCGAGCCTCTGCGGATCCTCGCCCGGCATCTGATGCTGTTCATTGTCGTCGCCGTCTCGATCGTCGGGCTGGCCCTTGCGGCCTACCTGCTCACGCCCGTCCGCTACGTGGCGACCGGCACCGTGCTGGTGGGGGACCCCGAGCCGGGCGTTGCGCAGTCGGCGGTCGACGCGCAGAAGACCGGCGACCCCGCCGACATGGAAAGCCAGCTCATCATCGCCCATTCGCAGGTCGTGCTGCGCCGCGCGCTTCTTTTGCCCAAGGCGCAGAAGGCATTGCAGGCGGAGTGCATGGCGGGCGACGCCGCTGCCTTCGGCGGCGATTGCAACGATCTTGCAAGTCGTCCCGACAGGCTCGTCGACTATGTCTCGTCCCGCTACGGCGTCGGTTCGGTGGGCCGCTCGCGTATCATCACCATTTCCTATACCTCGCCGCAGCCAGAGGTGGCCAGCGACATGGCCAACGCCCTCATCGAGGCGTTCCTCGAGGAGCAGAAGGAAACGGTGAGCGCCAGCCGCGAGACGGCGGCGGACTGGCTGAAGAAGGAAGCCAATGCGCTGGATACCGAGATCCGCCGGCTCGACAGGCAGATAGCGGAATATCGCGGCGAGAACGGGCTGGTGCGGGGCACGGGCGGGCCGGCCACCTCGGAACTGTTGACTGGCGTCAACCAGCAACTCGCCGCCGCCCAGGCCCTGCAGGCGACGGCGGCCGCGCGACTGAAGGAAATCAACGCCGCCGATCTCGGCGGCAGCGCCAATGCGACCGCCGTGCTGGAGAGCCGCACGGTGGGCGACCTCAAGCAGAAGATCGCCGATATCGACAGCCGCCTCGGCACGGCGGCAACGACGCTCGGCCCGTCCCATCCGCGGCTCAAGGCGCTCGTCGGCGAGCGCAAGGCGCTCAACAGCCGGCTTTCGGCCGAGATCGACCGCATCGCCAAGAACGCCCGCAAGCAGTACGCGGCCGCGACCGAGCGGGTCGACGTCCTCACCAGGCAGATGCAGGCGGCGAAGGCCGAGGTCACCGTCGCCAGCGATAGCGAGACCAGCATCGAGGACCTCGTGCGGAAGGTCGAGGTCAAGCGCCGGCAGTTCGCCGATCTTTCGACGCGCATCAACGGTCTTGAGGTCGAGCAACGCGTGCGCTCCGGCAATGTGCGCCTCGTCAGCGAGGCGGACGTTCCCCGCAAGCCCTTCTTCCCCAAGAAGATCCCGTTTGCCGCCGCCGGCCTGACGCTGGGATTGCTGGCGGGCGCCGTCGCTGCGTTCGTCGCCGAGAAAATCAATCCCGCTCCGGAAAACCGCATCGCCGAGGACCTTCCCCGCACTCCGGTCGCCGGGCCGCACCGGGTCTCTGTCCGCAGGGAGGATGACGGCGCGGCGCCCGAGCCCGGACCCGGATCGGACGCGACGTTCCTTGCCGCGATGCCGCATGTGCCGCTCGTCGCGAACCGGGTCGGCCCGCGCAGGGGAGGGAGGATGCTCGTCGAGGCCGCCCTTGCCAGCAAGGCCGCGCAGAAGGCACTGGACGCCATCGGCGCGAAGGCGGCCGTTGGCGTGGTGGCGGTCGCCTCGCTCGCCCCGGGTGCCGGCCGGTCGACCCTGGTCGCGGCACTGGCGCGCCGGGCCGCAGCAAGCGGAACCGCCGTGCTCGTTATCGACTGCAACCTGTCGCGGCCGGCCATCGCCGGCCTGCTCGACACGCCGCGCGAGGCGGACTGGGCAAAGGACACGGTGCAGGATCTCGTGCTCCAGTCGCCGTTCGACGGCCTGGATGTCGTTCCCGCCGCGCATGCGCGGCGCGTGCTGCCGCCGGAATACCGCTGGGAGACGCGCCTTGCCGACCTCCTGCAATGGGCGCGAACCGCCTATGACCTCGTCCTGCTCGATGGGCCTTCCCTGGACGACCGGGCCGTTCAGGCCGTCGTTGCGGAGGCGGACATGGTGATCCTCTGCGCCGCGCGGCAGGACGCCGAGACCGAAGCCGCCGTTTCGCGCCTTCATGCCGTGAAGCCGGTGAGGATCGGTATCGTCGCGACCCATTCCGGGCAGGACCGCAGGACGACCGAGACGCCGCCGCTGAAGAAGGTGGCGAACCAGAGGTGGCGATGACACCGGCGCGCCTCCTGTTCGTCAACCATGTCAGCTCCATGTCCGGGGCCGAATTCGTGCTGGCGCAGGTGGCGCAGGCCTTCCCCGGCGCCTCCGCCTTCCTCTTCGAACAGGGGCCCCTGCTCGCCGCGCTCGAGGCGCACGGCCTCAAGGGCATCGTCGCGAAGAACGGTGGAGGTCTTGCCGGGATCAAGCGCGACAAATCGCTCGTCCGGGCGCTGCCCGCGCTCGCCAAGCTTGCGGGCCTCGTTCGCGAGATCGCCGGGGCTGCCCGCGCGCATGACGTCCTCTATGCCAATTCGCAGAAAGCCTTCCTGCTGACGGCGCTGGCGGCGACCATCGTGCGCCGGCCCCTGGTCTGGCATCTTCACGACATCCTGAACCCGGAGCATTTCGGCGGCATGCAGCGGCGCCTGCAGATCGGCCTCGCCAACCGCGTCGCCACGCGTGTGGTCGTGCCCTCCCGGGCCTGCGCCGACGCCTTCGTGGAGGCCGGCGGGCGGCCGGATATCGTCGTGGTCGTTCCCAACGGCGTTTCCCCGCCGCAGGCCGCGCCAAGACCGACGCGCGAAGCGCTCGGCCTGCCGGAAGGGCCGCTGGTCGGCGTGTTCAGCCGTCTGGCGCATTGGAAGGGGCAACACGTCCTCCTGAAGGCGTTGCACGAGACGCCCGGGATTGGCGCGATCGTCGTCGGAAGCGCGCTCTTCGGGGAGGAGGCCTACGAGCGGCAGTTGCGCGCCATGGTGACGGAACTCGGCCTTGGCGACCGCGTCACGTTTCTTGGCCAGCGCAACGACGTCATGCGGCTGATGTCGGCGGTCGACTGCGTGGTGCATCCTTCAACCCTCGCCGAGCCCTTCGGCCTGACACTGGTCGAGGCGATGATGGCGCGGACGTCGGTCGTCGCCACGGATGCGGGCGCCGCACGCGAGATTCTTGACGACGGGCTGGCGGGCCAACTCGTGACGCCCGGCGATGCCGGGTCGCTGGCCGTCGCTCTGAAGGCGTTCTTCGCCGCCCCGCAGGATTTCGCACAGCAGCGCGGCCATGCCGCCCTGCGCGCGGCCGAACGCTACAGCGCCGACAGGATGCGCGGCGATATCCGGGCGCTCGTCGAGCAGCTTGCGGCGGGACGCTCCGGATGACGGCCGTCGCCGACCATGCCGGCCGGCCCCCCCTTTCCATGGCGGACTGGCTGCCTCCCCTGGCCTTGCTTGCCGGAACGGCCGTCGTCGGGGGCGCTCTGGGCGGCCTTTCGAGACCGCTCTTCGTGCTCGGTTGCGGCGCCGTCGGCTGGTATGCGTGGCGAAGGGGGCCCGCAGCGCATTTCTACAGCGTCCTGTTGCTGTTCGCCTTTTCCCCTTTCGTGCGGCGCGTGGTCGATGTCTCGGCCGGCTTCGACTATTCGAGTCTGATGCTCGTCGGGCCGCTGCTGGCCATTCTCGTCACCGGTCCCGATGTCCTGCGCGGCCTGTCCGGAGACCGATGGGACGGCCGGCTCTGGCCGATCCTCACGGTCGGGCTTTGCGTCGTCTATGCCACCGTGCTCACGCTGGCGCAGGGGAACTGGTCGGACACCATGTCCGGCGCGCTGAAATGGCTTGCGCCGCTCGTCTACGGTGCGGCACTCGCGTTGCATGCCCGCGGCGAAGAGATCCTGGATGCGGCAGTTTCTGCCTTCGCGGTCATCCTGCCCCTGACCGGGGCCTATGCCATCTACCAGTACGTCAACCCGCCGGAATGGGACCGCTACTGGATGCAGTACGCGTCCATCATGTCGGCGGGCCAGCCCGTGCCCTACGGCGTGCGTTCGTTCAGCACGCTCAACGGTCCGGCGAGCTACGCCACCTTCACCGCCGCCGGCCTGCTCCTGACGTTCTTCCTGCGGCGAAACTGGCTTTCGATGCTGCTGATACTGCCGGCATTCATGGGCTTTCTGCTCTCGCAGTACCGCACGGCCTGGATCGCGCTGGCGATGGGCGTATTGTTCTGCCTCCTGTTCAGCGCCACGCGCCTGCGCGCCGCCACGATCATCGTCGGCGCGATAGGGCTCGGGCTGCTGGCGCTGACGATACCGCCCTTCTCCGACGTAATCGGCGAGCGCCTGGCGAGCTTCGGCCAGGGCGGGCAGGACGGCAGCGCGCAGGAGCGCCTGCAGCAATATGTGACCCTGTGGGACCTGCCGGACAGTTCGGTCGTCGGCATCGGCTTCTCGACCGTGGATGTCGGCACTGCCGGTGCCATGGCCGTGGACGGCATGATCATCGCGTGCTGGCTGGCGATGGGCATTCCCGTCGGCATTCTGTGCCTCTTCGGCTTCGTGTGGGCGGCCGCCCTGCCGATCTTCGAGGCTTTTCGCGCAGGGACCGCGCAGGCCGTGGTCATCGCTGCCTTCGGCCTCGGCGCCCTGGTGCAGTTGCCTCTCGCCAATCTGGCGGCCGGCGAACTGGGGGTGCTGTTCTGGTCGCTCATCGTGCTGACGGCGGGCCGGGCGCCGTTTCACCGTTTGGTTGAGCGGTGAGAGTATCTTTACGTTTGCGCGCTAAGACCGGCTCTGGCCCCCTCGCTCCCTGGAGGGCCTGAGAACGAGGCGCAGAACCGGGCCATCGCAATGACTGCCACTCCACCGGAAGAACTGGCCCTTGCGCCCCCGAGGTCGAAGAAGGTGATGGCCGCCCTGCTGATGGGGGGCGCCCTTGCCGGCAAGGTGCTGGGCCTCCTGCGCGAAATCATCATGGCGCATGTGATTGGCGTTGCGCTCGTCGCCGACGGTTTCCGCACCGCGATCACCATCATCCTCATGCCGCTCGCCTTCCTCCAGAACGAAAGCGTTCCGGCCATCCTCGTGCCGCTGATGAAGGAGGCGCAGGAGCGCGGCGAAGGTCCGCAGCGCCTTGCGGGAATGAGCATCGCGCTGACCCTGATCGGCGTCCTCCTGATGCTGCCGATGTATGCGGTCGGCTATGTGCTCGTCGACTGGATGGTGATCGGCTTTTCGGAAGAGGGCCGCCACCTGACGCTGCACATGGTCTACATCCTGGCGCTCAGCATGCCCGCCTCGGTGCTGATCAACTGCCTGGCCGCGGGCGAGGTGGCCATCGGCAGGACGCGCATGACCAACCTGCGCGCGGCGGCGTTGAATGTCGGCGTGATCATCGGTCTCGGCTTCCTGGTGCTGACGGGCTACAACTACATCCTCGCCTGGGCCTTCACCGGCGCCTTCAACCTTCTGGCCTGCTGGGGCGTCTGGCGCCTGGTGGCGGAAGGCAACTTGAGCTTTACGGGTGTCACGCCCCGGCTGGTCATCGACATCGGCCGCGAATTTCTCGCCCGTCTTCGTCCCTTCCTGCTCCTGCCTGGCTTCGAGCAGGCGAACATCTGGCTGGAACGGCTGCTCGCCTCGCGCGTCGTGACGGGTGCCGTGGCCTCGCTCGACTATGCCCGCACCCTGACCGACAGCGCCCTGCTTCTCCTCAGCCAGCCGATCGGGCTCGCGCTGCTCGCCGACGGCAACAGGAGCGACGAGCGCGAGGAGATCCAGAAGATCGCGCGGCCGCTTCTGGCGGCCGGCGTGCCCTTCGCGGCCTTCATCTACGTCTTCGCGGAGGATATCGTCCGCCTGGTCTTCGAGCGCGGCGTCTTCGGCGCCCATGGCGTGCTCCTGACCAGCCAGGCGCTGAGCGGTATCGCGGTCGGCATGTGGGCTTCCACCCTCGGTTGGGTTCTCCTGCGGTTGCTCAACCGCTCGAACCGCAACACGAAGGCGGCCATCATCCTGATGTCGGCCTATGCGGCGAATATCGCGATGAACCTCCTCACCCAATCCCTTTGGGAAGGGAGTGGCATGGAGGTGTTCATGCTCGGCCTGGGCGAGGCGACGCGCAGCATCGTGCTGCTGCTCGGCGTGGCGCTCGCGCTCAATTGCGGCGGCACGCTCCTGCGCCTGTTCCTCGTCGCGCTGGTTCCGGCCGTCTGCCTCGTGCTGGCCGAATGGCAGTTCCTGCAGTCCATCTCCGTACCCTTCGAAAAGCTCGTCCTCGGGGGCATGTTGTGGTGCATCGCCACCCTGGCCGCGGCGTGGATGCTCTGCCCGGACCTGTTGCGTCTCGTCGTCCGGAAGGTGGCCAGGCCCCTGTTCAGAGGAAAGAATTGACGTGGTTGCTCTCAATCCCGTGCTTGCTGCCATTCTGAGGAATACCCTCGGCCGGCGCCGCGGCGTTACCGGCTGTCTTTTCACCTTTCACCGCGCGGCGAGGCCGGAGGACTGGGCATCGCTGCCCGATCGCGACTTCTATGTCGACATCGGCTTCCTGGACAGGCTGCTCGCCTATCTGGCCCGGCACGGCTGGAGCGTCGTGACGATCGAGGAGGCCATCCGCCGCTCCGCCGCCGGCGCTCCGTCCAAGTTCGTCAATTTCTCGATCGACGACTGCTACCGCGACACGTTCGAGCTCGTCGTCCCGCTTTTCCGCAAGCACGGCGTTCCCGTCACCCTGTTCGTGACCACGGGCATTCCCGACGGCACCCATGTGATGTGGCAGGCGGGGCTCGAGCAGACGCTGCGCGAGCGCGACACGGTCGTTCTCGACGGCGAGATCGTCGATGTCGCCTCGTCCGAGCGCAAGCGCGCCGTCTACAACGCCAAGGCCAGGGCGTGGGAAGGGCGCGAGCCGCTGGAATATGCCGCTTTCTGCGCCGCCAACGCGGTCGATACCGGCGCCGTCTACGCCAATCATGCCATGACCTGGGAGATGATCGAGGCCGTCGTCGGCGATCCCCATGTCGAGATCGGATCGCATACCGTCCATCACCCGCATGTCGCCTCGCTCAGCGAGGAGGCGGCCTTTTACGAGCTGGAGCGTTCACGCCTGCGGCTGGAGGAGCGGCTGGATATCGATGTGTATCACTTCGCCTTTCCATACGGGCGCGCCGGCGATTGCGGTCCGCGGGATTTCGAACTGGCGGGAAAGGCGGGTTACCGCAGCGCGTCGACGACCCGGAAAGGCCTTCTGACGGCGGGTGCCGATCCGCTTCATCTGCCCCGCAACACCCTGAACGGACGGCACCAGCAGATGCACCATGCGGAACTCCACCTGACCGGCATTTCGGGTCTTGCGGCGAGGGTGCTCAACCGTGTCTGACCGGCGTTTGAAAATCCTGTCCATCGCGCATCCGGCCGTGGAGGCGGCGGCCGGCCGGATGCGATACCATCCGTTCGCCGACCGCCCGGATCTCGACGTGCATCTCCTCGCCCCCCGTCGCTGGCACCAGTTCGGCCGGACGATCGAGGCCGATCCGCCGGGCGATCCGGGCGTGACCATGCATATCCTGCCGATCCGGTTCGGCCGGGGCGGGCCGATGAGCTGGTATCTCCACATCTATCCGGGGATGCGAAGGCTGATCCGCGAGATCGAGCCCGACGTCATCCACCTGTGGGAGGAGCCCTGGTCGCTCGTCGCCCTCCAGGCGAAGATCCTCAAGGGCGACGCCGCGCTCGTGCTGGAGGTCGACCAGAACATCCTGAAGCGCCTGCCGCCGCCGTTCGAGAGCATCCGCCGGCATGTCCTGCGCAACACCGACCACATTCTCTCGCGCAGCCCCGACGCCACGGCGGTCGTGCGCGCCTGCGGCTATGCGGGCACGGTCGGCGAGGTCGGCTACGGCGTCGATTTCGCGACCTTCGGCCCGCGGCAGGCGGCGCAGCGCGCGCCCGGCCTGCGCCTCGGCTATGTCGGCCGGTTGGTCGTCGAGAAAGGGCTCGACGATGCGCTGGATGCGCTGGCGCGCACGCCGGCGGACGTGACGCTGGCGATCATGGGCGAGGGGCCGCATGAGGCTAGCCTGCGCCAGAGGATCACGGAAATGGGGCTCGACGGCCGGGTTTCGCTCCGGGGCTGGTCGAGCCCGGCGGGGGTCGCGGATTTCATCCGGTCGCTGGATGCGCTGATCCTGCTGACGCGCACGACCGCCGTGGTCAAGGAGCAGTTCGGCCGGGTCATCATCGAGGCTCAGAGCTGCGGCGTTCCGGTGATCGGCTCGACCTGCGGCGCCATTCCCGCGGTGACCGCCGACGGCGGCTGGATCGTGCCGGAGCAGGACCCACCGGCGCTTGCCGCGCTGATCGGGCGGCTGCGGGACAACCCGGCGCTGCTGGATGCCGCCGCCGATGCGGGCCGGGCGAATGTCGCCCGGCGCTTCACCTACGATGCCGTTGCCGGACAGCTTGCCGACGGCTGGACTTCCGCCCTTCGCAACCGCCGGCCGGCCTGAAGGGCGTCCGGCATCACATTCATGTCATCGGCCGGGCGCAAGCGCCCCCGTTTACGCTTTCCGAACACGTCGCGCCTAGAACGATCAGGACGAGACCGCTTTTTCAACGCAGGATATGCTGAAGCTTCGCGCCATAGACGAGGAACACCTGGAAGCGGCCGCGACCCTTCTTTCGCGCGGCTTTCCGTCCCGTTCGCTCGCCTTCTGGCAAGAGGGGCTGCGCCGGCTGTCGGCTCATAACGGCAGCATGGGCCAGCCCTCGGTCGGAACCTTCCTGATGGAAGGGGAGAGGCCGGTCGGCATTCTCCTTGCCATTCCCGGCAAGGATGCGCTGACGGGCCGCAAGGTCGTCAACCTTTCGAGCTGGTATGTCGAGGAGAGCCATCGCTGGTCCGCCACGCGCCTGATCATGGCGGCGCTCGCGGACAAGGAGGCGACCTACACCGACCTGACGCCGACGCCGACCGCCGCGCGCGTCAATGCCCGCTTCGGCTTCCGCTCGTTCGATATCACGGTGTTCCTGCTGCCCCTCCCGCTGACGGCGCTCGTCGGCGCGAGCCGCAACCGGCTGGTGCCGCTCGATGCCGTGCCGCCCGGGGCGATTGCCGGCGCGCTGATGGCGGACCTGCGCAAGCACCGCGACCTTGGCTGCGTTGTGACGGCGATCGAGGCGGACGGGCGCTACCACCCCGTCGTCTTCGACATCGCAGTCAGGCTGCATGTGCCGCTCGCGCGCATGATCTTTGCCGAGGACATGGACCTCGTCAGGAGCAATCTGGGCGGGCTTGCCCGCCTCCTCGTCCGGCGCGGCGTGCCGCTTCTGGCGCTCCAGGTGGAGGCGGGAGTGCGTATCCCCTTTGCCTGGGCTTGGAAGCGGGGCCTTTGCTACCAGGTCAAAGGCGAACGGGACGACCGCATCATCAATGAACTCTACTCCGAGCGCGTGTTGCTGAAGGTTTAGTGCCGCCGGGATTTTGGGAGACGAAGACCATGACGCAGGACATCGAAGCCGAAATCTACGGCTATATCGACACGCGCTTTCCGGCGCTTGCGCCGGTCGCGCCGGACACGGCACTGCTCGACGGGGCGATCGATTCCCTCGGTTTCCTGGAACTCGTCATGTTTCTCGGCGAGCGTTTCGGCATCTCCATGGAGGATGACGGCTTCGACTTCCAGGAGCTGGCGACGCCCGCAAGCCTCGTGCGCTTCGCCTCGCAGGCCCGGGCGTGACGGCCTCGCCCGTCCTTCTCCATCACCTTCTTGCCCGCCATGCCGGAAGCGGCCGGCCCGCGCTGATCCATGGCGAGCGCACGCTCGACTACCGCGCCTTCCACGACGCGGTCGAGCGTTACGCCGCGGCTCTCGTGCAGGCGGGGCTTGAGCGCGGGGATCGCGCGGCGATCGTCCTGCCGCGCGGCATCGAGGAATGCATCGCCATCTTCGCGGTCAGCCGGGCCGGGGGCGTCTTCGTGCCGGTCAATGCGCTGCTGCGCGGCCCGCAGATCAGCCATATCGTGGCCGATTGCGCCGCCCGCATCGTCATCACCAGTAGCGACCTTGCGCCGATGGTTGCCGAAAGCCTGCACGGCGTTGCCGAGCCGCGCATCCTTCTTGTCGAGGAGATGGCGGAAGCGGCGCCTGCATCCATCGAAGATAAGTCCATCGGCGAGGACCTTGCGGCGATCCTCTACACGTCGGGCTCGACCGGCCGGCCCAAGGGCGTGATGGTGACGCACGGCAATCTCCTTGCGGGCGCGCGCATCGTGCGGACCTATCTTGCCATCACGCCGGACGAGCGCATCCTGTCCATCCTGCCGTTCAGTTTCGACTACGGCCTCAACCAGCTCCTGACCGCGGTGGAGCAGGGGGCGCTGACCGTCATCCTGACCTTCCGCTTCGGTGACGAGATCGTCCGCGCGCTGCGCGACCACGCGATCACCGCCCTCGCCGGCGTGCCGACCATCTGGGCGATCCTGACGAAGGCGGCACCGCTCCTGCACAAGACGGTCCTGCCGCACCTGCGCTATATCACCAATTCCGGCGGGGCGGTGCCCTCGCACACGGTCGCCGATCTCAGAAGGATGCTGCCGGCAACGAAGGTCGTTCTCATGTACGGGCTGACCGAGGCCTTCCGCTCGACCTACCTCCCGCCAGAAGAGCTGGACCACCGCCCGACCTCGATCGGCAGGGCGATACCGGAATGCGAGGTCTTCATCGTGACGCAGGACGGCCGCCGCGCGAAGCCGGGCGAACGCGGCATTCTCGTGCACCGCGGGCCGACCGTTTCGCGCGGCTACTGGAACCGGCCGGAGGAGACGGCGAAGGTGCTGCGGCAGAACCCTTTCCGTTCGAGGGACGAGGGCGGCGACATCGTCTGCTATTCCGGCGATCTGGCGGTGGAGGACGAGGACGGCTTCTTCAGCTTCATCGGCCGCAACGATGCGATGATCAAATCCTCCGGCTACCGTATCAGCCCGTCGGAGGTGGAGGAGGCGATCATGGCGACCGGGCGCTTCCGCCAGGTTGCCGTCATCGGCCTGCCGGACGATTTCGCCGGGCAGAAGCTCCATGCGGTTGCCGTGGCGCTGGAGCAGGGCGTCGAGGCCGCGCCGGTGCTGCAGGCGGTTGCCGGCAGGCTTGCGGCCTATATGGTGCCGCGCGCGCTGGAACTGGTCGAGGCCCTGCCGGTGACGCCGAACGGCAAGGTGGACTATCGGCAGCTTGTCAGGGAGCGCACGGAAGATGGCTGACCCCGCAATCAGGATGACGCGCCACGGCTACGGGCTCGCGAGTACGCTTTTCGCGGTCGAGGGCGACGACCTGCATGTCGGCGGCCTTGCGGTGCGCGACATCGTCTCGGCGGTCGGCTCGCCCGCCTATATCTATGACGGCGCGGTCATGCGGGGCGCCTATCGGCGGCTCGCCGCCGCGCTCGACGGTTTCGCCGCCATCTATTACTCGGTCAAGGCCAATCCGGCCCGCGGCGTCATCCGCCTGTTCCTCGAGGAGGGCGCTGGCGTCGAGATCGCCTCGCTCGGCGAATACCATGCGGCCATCGCCGCCGGTGCGCGGCCGGAGCGGATCCTCTTCGCCGGTCCCGGCAAGCGCCAGGCGGAACTTGCGGCGGTGATCGAGGGCGGCATCGGCGAGATCCATATCGAGGGGCTGGACGAGATCGAGCGGCTGCGGGCGATCGGCAGGCCCGTGCGGGCCTCGCTACGCATCAACCCGGTTCCCGCCGTGCAGGCGGGCGCAATGCGCATGGGCGGCAAGGCGACCGCCTTCGGTTTCGACGAGGAGGACCTCGATGCGGCGATCGCTGCCGTCGCCGCCGTGCCGAATATCGAGCTTGTCGGTATCCATGTCTATGGCGGAACGCAGATCCTCGATGCGGCGGCACTGATCGAAAGCTGGCGGCATGCCATCACGCTGGCCGCGCGCGTTGCCCGAACGAGCGGAAGGCCGCTCGCGACGATCGACCTCGGCGGCGGCCTCGGCATTCCCTATTACGATGGCGACAGGCCGCTCGACCTCGACGCCGTGGCGGCCGCCATTCCCGGCCTGACGGCGCTGATGCGTGCCGAACCGCTGCTTTCCGGCGCGCGTGCCGTCGTCGAGCCGGGCCGCTTCCTTGTCGGTCAGGCAGGCCTCTATGTCAGCGAGATCAATGCGGTGAAAGTCTCGCGCGGCGTGCGCTTCCTCGTGCTGGAAGGCGGCATGAACCACCATCTGGCCGCCTCGGGCAATCTCGGCCAGGTCATCAAGCGCAACTATCCGGTCGTCGCCCCCGCCCGCATGAGCGCGGCGCCAGACCTGCCGGCCACGGTGGTCGGCCCGCTCTGCACGCCGCTCGACACGCTCGCACGCGATACGGGCCTGCCGGAATTACGGGCCGGCGATCTTGTCGCCGTGCTGCAATCCGGCGCCTATGGCCTGACGGCGAGCCCGGTGCATTTCCTCTCCCATTCGCCGCCGGCGGAAGCGCTGGTGGAAAACGGCAGGATCGAACGCCTCGACCGGTGAGGCGGCCTACAGCTCTTCCAGCGTATCGCCGAAGCGCTCGATGCCGCGCAGGCGGGTGCGGCCGGCCGCGCCGGCGCGTTCGATGGCCCGCGTCGTGAGGAGATGGCAGACCGCCATCACCGAGACGTGGTTGAACAGCGGCCCCGGCGCCAGCGTCTGGCAGCGGAAGTGCCAGGTGGCGCTCGCCCGGTGGGTGACGCCTTCATCCGTGAGGTAGAGCAGCTTCGCGCCGCTCTTCTCGATCGCCGTGAGGATGGCCTCCATCTGTGCCACACGGCGGCGCAGGCCGAAGACGATCGCCACGTCCCGGTCGGTTACGCTCGCCAGGTGCTCGCCAAGCGTCTGGCCCGCGCCGGGAATGGCGACGATGTTCTCCACGACCTGCGTCATCTGCCATTGCAGGTAGTCGGCAAAGGCGTGGCTGCTGCGAAAGCCGACCACCCAGGTCTTGCGTGCGCCGAGGATCGCGTCGGCGACGGCATCCACCTGCGCGTCGGTGATCGTCGAGAAGGTGCCTTCGAGATTGGTGATGCCCTGCGCGACATGGGCGCCGACGGACTGGACACCGGCGGCATCCGAAGAGGCGGACAGGAAAAGGCGCGAGCCGGTTTCCCGCTCGTCGCGGGCATGGCGGCGCGCCTCCTCGTAGCTCTCGTAGCCGAGGCGCCGGACGAAGCGCGTCACGGTTGCATTGGAGACCTGGGCGAGCCTGGCCAGTTCCGAGGCGGAATAGCTGGCAAGTTCGCCGGGGAAGTCGCAGACGAATTCGCCCAGCCGCCGCTCGGCCGGATGCAGGTCGTCGAGCGCATCGCGCACGCGAAACAGGAACGAACGATCCGTAGAGCCCATCCGAGCCACCCCTTTCACTTCGAAATCAAGCTTGTAACCGACTTGCCGGACTTCGCAAGAATGCCGTGCGAAGTTTCTTGAAAAGCAGATTTCATGTGTGTATTATAAGAAAATTGATTTTCATGCTGATGCCAAGAGGAGGAGACTATGGCAGCAGAAGGTATGGTGCAGTCCGGCAAGTCATCGCCGGCCATCCGGCAACTGGAGGGCGCGCTCACCCGCATCGGGGTGACGGGCGCACACAAGCAGATCATCGCGCTGGTGCTGATCGGCTGCCTGTTCGACAGTTTCGAGCAGAACACGATCGGCGTGTCCGGCCCGCTCCTGAAGGAGCATTGGGGCCTGACGGGCACGGATATCGGCTTCCTGAACACGATCACCTTCGGCAGCGCGGCCATCGGCCGCCTGCTTTCGGGCATTCTCGGCGACCGCTACGGCCGCCGCGTGATGCTGACGGTCAACCTGCTCCTGTTCTCGCTGGGCTCTGCGGCCTGCGCGCTGGCGCCGGACTTCATGTTCCTGTGCATTGCGCGCGCCATCGTCGGCTTCGGCGTCGGCGGCGAGATTTCCACGGCGGTCACGATGCTCTCGGAATTCTGCTCGCCGAAATTCCGTGGGACCGCGGCCGGGCTCGTCAATGTCGGCGCCGGCGGCTTCGGCAACTTCCTTGCTCCCGTCTACGGGCTGATGATCTTCAGCATCTTCCCGGGCGAGGACAGCTGGCGCTGGCTGTTCGCCTCGCTGGCGCTGCCGGCCCTTCTCGTCGTCTTCTACCGTCGCTATGTGCCGGAAACGCCGCGTTTCCTCGCCTCGCAGGGGCGGATAGACGAGGCGAACAAGGTACTCTCGGTGCTGGAATCCGGTTCGCTCCGGCCGAAGAACCTCGTGGTGCGCGAGCATCTGTCGAAGGAGAACGTCAAGGAGGCGCCGCGCGCCAAGGGTGCCTGGAAGGAACTGTTCCGCGCGCCGTTCCTCGGCCGCATCGTGCCGGTGTCCATCGCCATCCTGATGAGCTACGGCGCGCAGCTTTCCGTCCTGACGCTGATGCCCGTCATCTTCGTCTCGATGGGCTATACGCTGCAGGGCAGCCTACTCTACAGCATGATCATCCAGAGCGGCAGCGTTCTCGGCGCCATCGCGGCCTCGATGTTCGGCTATTACTTCCCGCGCAAGCGCGTGCTGACCGTCGGCGCGGTCTGCGCTTGCCTCGCCGCGCTCTCCATCATGCAGTTCGGCACCACCATCTACCTGGTGCTGTTCTTCGGCGCGCTTTTCCAGTTCTTCGTGCTTCTCCTGAACACGTCGATCTGGATCTATGCGCCGGAACTCTTCCCCACCCGCATCCGCGCCTTCGGCGTCGCCTTCATCCTGGCGACGGGCTCGGCGGCCGGCTCGTTCGTGCCGACCATCTCGGGCGCCCTGTTCGACAGCTATGGCATGGCCGGGGTCTTCGGGCTTGCGGCCGCCATGTATGCCATCTTCGCCGTCTGCATCCGCCTCGGGCCGGAAACCTACGGCATGTCGATGGAGGACATCACGCAGCGCGCGGACGCCACCACGGCAAGCGACGATCTCGTCGCGGCGCCGGCAAAAGCAGGAGCCTGAAAAGAGCATGACCCCGCACATCCTGTTGATCAATCCCAACAGCTCCGAGGCCACCAGCGACATGATGCACGCCATCGCGCTGACCTCTGCGGCAGGGCGGATGGCGGTGAAGACCGCCACCGCGCGCCGCGCCCCGGGCATGATCGTCACGCCCGCGCAACTGGCCGCCTCCGCCGCTGAAGTGGTGGAACTCGGCACCGCGCACGGGCGGGATTGTGCGGGGATCATCGTCAGCGCCTTCGGCGATCCCGGCCTTGCCGAGCTTCGCCACAAGGTCGCCGTTCCGGTGGTCGGCATCTGCGAGGCCTCGATGATCGAGGCTTCGCAGGGCGGCCGCGCCTTTTCCGTCGCCACCTCGACGCCGGACCTCATCGAGGCCATCGACCAGCGGGCGCACGATCTCGGCCTCGCCCATCTCTATCGCGGCATCCGCTGTACGGAGGGCGATCCCGTCGCCCTTGCCGCGGACCCCGCGCTTCTCACCGAGGCGCTGGCCGGGGCGGTGCGGACCTGCATCGAGGAGGACGGCGCCGAAGCCGTGATCATCGGCGGCGGCCCGCTCGGCCAGGCGGCCGAAAAACTCCGTCCCCGCTTCGACCAGCCCGTGCTCGGCCCGATCCCCTCGGCGGTCGAGCGCATCCTCGGCCTCATCGACGAGGCCGACGAGGCGCCGCAGGCGGCCGAAAACTAGACCTCGACCGGCCGCGCATCTTCGGCTTTCGTGCCGAAGACCCGGCGATACCGCTCGATCTCGGCGGGATCGCCGGTCGCTTTCAGGGGATTGTCCGAAAGCTTGACCGCGGGCCGGCCGTTGGCGCTCGTCACCTTGCAGACGAGCGAGATCGGGTCGAGGCCGCTTCCCCCGTCCGGATCGCAGCCGCGGAAATCGTTGGTGAGGTTCGTGCCCCAGCCGAAGCTCATGCGCACGCGGCCGTGGAAATGCCGGTAGGTTTCCTCGATCGTGTCGATATCCATGGCGTCGGAGAAGATCAGCAGCTTTTCGCGCGGATCGCGCCCCTTGTCCTGCCACCAGCGGATGATCTGCTCGCCGCCGGCGATCGGCGGCGCGCTGTCGGGGCGGAACCCGGTCCAGTCCGCCACCCAGTCCGGCGCCTCTGCCAGGAAAGCGGCGGTGCCGAAGGCATCGGGCAGGGCGATCAGGAGGTTGCCGTTGTAGTGCTGGCGCCATTCCTCCAGCACCTGGTAGGGCGCGGCGGCGAGCGCCGCATCGCCCTCGGCCAGCGCGGCGGCGACCATCGGCAGCTCGTGCGCATTGGTGCCGATCGCCTCGAGATCGGCATCCATGGCAAGCAGCACGTTGGACGTGCCGATGAAGCGCTCGCCGAGCCCTTCCTTCAGCGCCTCCACGCACCAGCGCTGCCAGAGGAAGCCGTGCCGGCGGCGGGTGCCGAAATCGGAGATGACGAGATCGGGCAGGTGGCGCAGCCGCTCCACCTTCTCCCAGAGCCGGGCCTTGGCGCGGGCATAGAGCACGTCGAGCGAGAACAGGCCCTTGTCGCGCATCGCCGCGCGCGATTTCAGTTCGTTGATGATGACGAGCGCGGGGATTTCCCACATCGTCGTGTGCGTCCACGGCCCGTCGAAATGCAATTCGTACTGCCCGTCCACTTTGCGCAATTCGTAGTCGGGCAGGCGGAAGGCGGCGAGCCAGGCGATGAAATCGGGGCCGAACATGCGCGCCCTGCCGTAGAAGCTGTTGCCCGCCAGCCAGATCAGCTCCTTCTTGGTGAAACGAAGCGAACGGGCATGGTCGAGCTGCGCGCGCAATTCCCCCTCGTCGATGATCTCGGCGAGCCGCACGGTCTTCGTCCGGTTGATCAGCGAGAAGGTCGCCGAAACGTCCGGATGCAGCTGCCGGATCATCTGGAGCATCAGCAGCTTGTAGAAATCCGTGTCGAGCAGGCTGCGCACGATCGGGTCGAGCCGGAAATTGTGGTCGTAGGTGCGGGTCGCGAAATCGGTGACGGCCATCCGGCTCCTCCTGTACGATGCTGGGCACGCATATAGCGCACCGCCGATCGCTTCGGAATGCTTCTGTGGCCTTGCGAATGGAATCCGAAGGTTATCGGCCGGCGAAGCGGCGCGAGGCGCAGGCTTCGCCGGCGATGCCGTATGCCGCTACGCAGCCTTGGACCGGGCGGTCGTCCTGTTGATCGCGGTCACGGCCAGGTTGGTGAGCTTGTTGTTGGTCGCCTTCTCCTGGTCGAGGATCTCGCTGAGAAGCTTGTGCGCCTCGTCATGGCCGAGATCCTTCGCCCATTCGCGAAGCGAGCCGTAGCGGGCGATCTCGTAGTGCTCGACGGCCTGGCAGGCTGCGAGCAGACCGGCATCGAGCGCCGTCCCTTCCGCCTCCTCCATCAGGCCGTCGGCCTCCTTGATCAGGCCTTCGATGGCGTCGCATTTTTCGCCGGAAGCCTTCTTGCCGATCGACTTGAACACCTGGTCCAGCTTCTTGATCTGCTCCTTCGTCTCCGCGAGGTGCGCCTCGGCGGCCTTCTTCAGCTCGGCGCTCTTGGCCGCCTTGGCGACCTTCGGCAGCGCCTTCGTGATGGCGTTCTCGGCATAGTAGACGTCCTGCAACGTGTGCTCGAAAATATCGGACAGCGATTTCATCATATGTCTCCTCTTGCGCAATATCGCGCCGAAGAAACAGACGAGCCAGGCATTCGTTCCCAATCGCCGTCAGTTCTTCTCGCGCTCCCAGTACCAGGCGGCATAGGTGCGCTTGCGGTCGTGGGCGCGTGCCTTGAGGACGGCGCGGATGCGCCGGACGTCCTCCCGCTCGCAGGCGATCCAGACGAAGGTTTCCTCATCGACGCCGGCGAGCGCCTCCACCACCGTCTGCGCGAACATGTTCGCGGCTCCGGCGGGATAGGCCGCACGGTGCAGCCAGCGCAGGTCGAGCGTTCCAGCGGTCGGCAGCGGCTGTTCCTCCGCGGCATCCTCCACCTCGATGATCGCCCGCATCGTCGTGCCGGCCGGCGCTTCGGCGGCGATGCGGGCGATGGCGGGCAGGGCGCTTTCGTCGCCGGCGAGGAAGATGGTTCCAGCCTGCGGCAGGTCGCCTCCGCCGGGCCCGAGCAGGGCGAGCCTGTCGCCCGGCTGCGCGTCCCGGGCGAAATCCGCGCCGGGCGTTGCGACGCCCGGCGCGGGATGCTGGAGGAAATCGACCCAGAGTTCGCCGCGCTCGGCATCGACGGCGCGGATCGTGTAGACGCGGGTGAGGAGTGCATCGTCGCCCTCCGGCCAGGCGATGCGGCCGTCGTCGCGCACGCTCGGCCAGACCGGCGGCCGGCCCTTCGGCGGCACGAGCAGGCGCACATGCATGTCGCCGCCGAGGAACGGTTTCACGTCGGTGCAGGCAAGGACGACGCGCCGCATGTGCGGGGTCACGTCGAAGGCTGAGACGACCGTCACCTCGTGCAGGTTGGCGAGCCGCGTGCGGGGGGCGGGCGCCGACCAGGCGAGCTCCAGCGGGTCCTCGCCGGCGAAGTAGAACAGGTGCTCGGCGATGACCGTGCGGCTTATCTGCAGCGCCGCGTCGCTCGGACAGGCAAGCTCGATGAGCAGCCGGCCGCCGTCGAGGCGCATATGGGCCGTGCCGGTCTCGCTCGTCAGTGTCGCGGTGTCCGCCGTACGCTGCACCTCGGCATGCTCGATGAAGTGCTCGCACACCTCGTCGAGCATTTTGGGCGCATCCTTCGGCAGCGCGATGCCGGTAAGCTTGAATTGCGGAAGGGCGTTCATGCGGGCTCCTTGATGGCCGGGGAAATCATGCGGTGGCGGCCGATCGGCAGCATGGTCGGCCGGCCCGAGGTCGGGTCGGTGATGATGCGGCTCTCCAGGCCGAAGACCTGCCGGACATGCTCCTGCGTCAGCACGGTCTCCGGCGGGCCGGCGACATGCAGCCGGCCCCGCGTCATCGCGACGAGATGGTCGGCATAGCGCGCCGCGAGGTTGAGGTCGTGCAGCACCATGACGATGGTCGTGCCGCGCGTCTGGTTGAGGTCGGTCAGAAGGTCGAGCACCTCGATCTGGTGGCTGATATCGAGGAAGGTGGTGGGCTCGTCGAGCAGCAGGAGGTCCGTTTCCTGGGCGAGCGCCATGGCGATCCACACGCGCTGGCGCTGCCCGCCGGAAAGCTCGTCGATCGGCCGTTCCGCAAGGTCGTCCGTCTTCGTCGCGGCCAGGGCGGCGGCGACCGCCTCGTCGTCCTCGCGCGTCCAGCGGGAGAAGACGCCCTGGTGCGGATGCCGCCCGCGGCTGACGAGGTCGGCGACGGTGATGCCCTCGGGTGCGATCGGCGATTGCGGCAGGAGACCGAGCGTGCGGGCGAGTTCGCGCGAAGGAATGCGATGGATCGCCTTCCCGTCGAGCAGCACCTCGCCCTTCTTCGCCGGCAGCAGGCGCGAGAGGGTGCGCAGCAGCGTGGACTTGCCGCAGGCGTTCGCCCCGACGATGACGGTGATCCTTCCCGGCGGCACGGCAAGATCCAGCCCGTCGAGGATGAGGGTTTCGCCATAGCCGGCCGAAAGGTCGCTGGCGAAAAGCGTATGCGGTTTCATAGGGAACCTCCGGACCGGTTGACGCGCACGATCAGGAAAATCAGGTAGGGCGCGCCGAGCGCCCCGGTGACGACGCCGACCGGATAGCGGCTCGGCAGCAGGAACTGCCCGCAATAGTCGCCGACCAGCACGAGCGCGGCGCCGGTGAGCGCCGCGGGAAGAAGCAGGGAGCCGTTGTTGCCGGCAATGCGGGCGGCGATCGGCCCCGACAGGAAGGCGACGAAGGCGATGGGCCCCGAGATCGCGGTGGCGCTGGCGATCATGCCGACGGCGGCGACCATGACAAGCATGCGCGTTCGCCCGACGCGCACGCCGAGCGCCGCGGCCGTGTCGTCGCCGAGCCGCAGCGCTTCGAGATCGCGGCCTCGGGAGAGCAGGAGCCCGCCGAAGACGAGGAGCGCCGCGAACAGCGGCAGGGTCTGGCCGATCTGTGCGCCGTTGACGCTACCCGTCAGCCAGCGCAGGGCCTCCTGCAGGGTCCAGGCGGGCGCGGTCGAGAGGATGTAGGCGATGACGCTTTCCAGCATGGCCGACACGCCGATGCCGACGAGGATGAGCCGCGTGCCGGCGACGCCGTTGCGGAAGGAGAGGGCGTAGACGAGGAGGGCGACGCCCAGCCCCGCGGAAACGGCGAGGACCGACACGATTGGTCCCGAGAGACCGAGCACGACGATCGCGAACACTGCCGCCGCGCTCGCCCCCCAGCTGATGCCGATGATGTCGGGGCTCGCCAGCGGGTTGCGCAGCATGATCTGGAAGGCGACGCCGCCGAGGCCGAAACTGAGGCCGGCGAGGATGGCGAGGAGGGCGCGCGGCAGCCGGAGCTGGCCGACCGTGAAGGCGATGCCCGGCACGTCCTTGCCCATCAGCGTGCGGAGGATCGCCTGCGGCGGGGTGAAGGACTGGCCGAGCAGCAGGGTCAGCACGAAGACGGCGGTAACGAGGGCCAGCAGGAGGCCGATGACGTGGCGATGCCGCTGCGCACGGCGCCGGCGGTTCAGGGCTATGGTGTCGACAAGGGGCGCCAGCATGGTCAAAGGTCCCGCACCCGCTGGCGGCGGACGATCCAGATGAAGAACGGTGCGCCGATGAGGGCCGTGACGATGCCGACGTCGAGTTCGGCCGGCCGGGCGACGATGCGCCCCGTAATATCGGCGGCGATCAGGAGGCAGGCGCCGCCGAGGGCGGAAAACGGCAGCAGCCAGCGATGGTCGCTGCCGGTAAGGAGGCGCACGAGGTGCGGCACGACGAGGCCGAGAAAGCCGATCGGGCCGCAGACCGCCGTCGTTGCGCCGCACAGCAGGATCGCGCCGAGGGCGGCGACGGCGCGGGTCGTGGCGACATGTTCGCCGAGGCCGGCGGCAAGCTCGTCGCCGAGCGCCAGCGCGTTCAGCTTGCGGGCGCAAAAGAGGCTGACGACGAAGCCGGCGGCAAGGAAGGGCAATACCGGATGGATGCGCTCGAAGGTCGCCCCGCCGACGCCGCCGATCTGCCAGGCGCGCACGCCGCCGGCAATGTCGGCGCGCGGCAGCACGACCGCGATGACGAGCGAGGAGAAGGCGACGGAGGTGGCCGCACCGGCGAGCGCCAGCTTCAGCGGCGTCGCCCCGCCGCGCCCGAGCGAGCCGATGACATAGACGAAGACCGCCGCCGCACCGGCGCCGAGGATGGCGGTGAAGATATAGGCATAGGCGGTCTCGATGCCGAACCAGGCGACGCCGATCACGACCGCGAGCGAGGCGCCCATATTGACGCCGAGGATGCCGGGATCGGCGAGCGGATTGCGGGTGACGCCCTGCATGATCGCGCCGGCAAGGCCAAGCGCGGCCCCGGCCAGCAGCGCCAGCAGCGTGCGGGGAATGCGCATCGCCACCGCCGCTTCGCCGATCGTCTCGGCCTTGCCGCCGAGCGCTGCGACGATATCGCCAAGGCCGACGTCCCGCGTGCCGATCGCCACCGACAGCGCCATCAGCACGAGAAGCGCAGCGGCGACCACCAGCAGCCACAGTGCGCGCAGGCGGCGAAGACGCTCGGCGGGCGAGGAAAGGCTACGCAAGGCGGTGGCGTCAGGCGTCATTTCGCCTTCCCGGCGGCTTCGGCGAGAAGCGCGACATAGTCCTTCAGCACCCAGGAGATCGACAGCGGCGTCGGATTGGCGGCAGTGCCGACCGGGTCGCGGCCGAGCATGACGAGCGCGTCCTTGCCGACGGCGGGCATGCGCGAGAGCAGGAGATCGGCCTTTACGGCGTCGAGCAGCGGCGTCCCGCCGTAGCTGACGACGATATCGACATCGTCGAAGGCATCGACCTGCTCGGCGCTGACGCTGGCGGCGAACTGCCCCGGCTTCGTCGCCTCCAGCACGCTTTTCGGCGAGGTAAGCCCGAGATCGGCGAAGAATTTCACGCGCGTGTCGTTGGCCGTGTAGAAGTTGACGGTGCTGAGGTCGGTCACGTCGAGATGGGTGACGAAGATCGCCGACGTGCCCTTCAGCGCGGGATAGCCCGCCACCGTATCGGCGATCTCATTTTCGATGCGCGCAATCAGCGCCTCGCCTTCCGCGGCCATGCCGAGCCCGGCGCTGTTGAGCCGGATCGTCTCGCGCCAGTCGGTCGACCAGGCGGATTGCGGATAGGCGACGACCGGCGCGATCTGGCTCAGCGTCTCGTAGTCCGCCTGGCTGAGGCCGGAATAGGCGGCGAGGATGACATCGGGCCGCACGGCCGCCACCGCCTCGAAATCGATGCCGTCGCCTTCGTCGAACAGCACGGGTTTTTCAGCGCCGAGCGCCTTCAGCTTTTCCGCCACCCAGGGCAGCAGCCCGTCGCCGTCGTCATCGCCGAAATTGGCGGCAGCAAAACCGACGGGCACGATGCCGAGCGCCAGCGGCACCTCGTGGTTGGCCCAGGCAACGGTCGCCACGCGCTCCGGCTTCTTCGCAATCGTCGTCGTGCCGAAGGCGTGCTCGATGACGACGGGATAGGCGGTCCCGTCCGCCGCGCCGGCTGCCGTCACGATCAGGAGGCAGGCGGCAAGAAGGATCAGGGGAAAGCGCAAAAGCCGCAACATCGGCGAAACCCTCCGGGGTGTTTTAAAGTGGAGTTTCCGTTTCAGGTTCATCGGGCGGCGTCAAGGCGAAGGCCGCTCTTGCGCGGGGAGAGCAGCGAAGTTTCCGGGGTTTCGTACAAAACCATGGAAATATACAATACTGGATTATACGTCTCAAGTTATTGCCGATTCAAGGGACAGTCGCATCGGCCTGAGGGGGTTTGGGATGCGCGGGGATTCTCCTTGTTCCGGCTGGCTTTCGGCGGACCTGCCGCGTGCCGGCGAGCGCAACTTCAATTTCTGGAACACGATGATGGACATCAAGACGACCGGTGCTGACACCCGACAGCCTCTCACCCGCTTGAGGAGCGCGGTCCTTCTCGGCTGCACCGCGCTCGTCGCCCTAGCGCCCGCGGCCGCGCGGGCCCAGCAGGCGGATGCCGGCAGCACCACGGTCCTTGAGACCATTACCGTCGAGGGCGGCGGATCGGCGGCGGGCGCCGACAATGACGCGAAGTCGATCGTCGCGAAGAAGACGACGGCCGGCGGCCGGATGGCGACGGAAATCCTCAACACGCCCGCGACGGTCTCCGTCATCACGGCCAAGGAGATCCAGCAGCGCGGCGCCCAGACCGTCGAGGAGGTGCTGCAATACACCGCCGGCGTCACCACCGACTTCTACGGCTCGGATGACCGTTACGACTATTTCAAGATCCGCGGCTTCGACGCGATGCTCTATCGCGACGGGCTGATCCTCGGCCGGCCCTTCGGCGGCGTGCGGGAAGAGGCCTACGCCTTCGAGCGCGTCGAGGTGCTGAAGGGCGCGAACTCCGCGACCTTCGGCGTTTCCGATCCCGGCGGCGCGGTGAATTTCGTCACCAAGCGCCCGAAGAGCGAGAAGTTCGGCGAGGCCTATGTCACCGGCGGCTCGTACAGCCGCAAGGAGGTCGGCTTCGACTTCGGTGACAACCTGACCGAGGACGACACACTCTCCTATCGCTTCACCGGCAAGCTGCGCGATGCGGATGCGGAATACGACCATTCGCGCGACGACGAGAAGTTCTTCATGGGCGGGCTCACCTGGCGGCCGACGGACGCCACCAGCCTCACCATCGTCTACGATCACCTGAACAGGGACGGCGTGCCCGGCAGCGGCGGCCATCCGGTCGGCACGGATTTCGACCGCAGCCGCTTCTTCGGCGAGCCCGACTACAATTATCGCGGCACCGACCGCGATACGGTCAGCGTGATGTTCGACCATGATTTCGGCTCGGGCCTGACCTTCGGCGCGAATGCGCGCTACAGCAAGTCGGACACCGATTTCGGCTATGCCTACATTTCCGCGACGCCGACGGACGGCTCGACGACGGCCTCGCGCGCCTTCTTCGGCAACGAGGCGTCGGACCGCCAGTTCATCATCGACGCGCATCTACAATATGAGGCAAGCTTCGATGCGGTGCACAGCCGCACCCTGGTCGGCGTCGAATACAATGACATGGAAGGCGACAACGACACCTGGTGGGGTCCGGCGCCCGGCATCGACTGGACGAACCCGGTCTATACGGGCCGGCCGGCCAACTTGCCGCTGATCGCCAGCAGCCACAGCGACCAGACCGGCAAGGCGCTCTACATCCAGCAGGAACTGACCTTCTGGGACAAGTTCATCGTCACCGCCGGGCTTCGCAACGACTGGCTCGACCTCAGCGAGACCAACAAGCTGACGGGAACGACGAGCGAGGGCGACTTCAGCGAACTGTCGAAGCGGATCGGGCTCACCTACCGCCTGACGGACGAGATCGCGCCTTTCGTCAGCTATGCCGAATCCGTTGCCGCACCCTCCATCGGCATCGAGCCGGAGCGCGGCGAACAGATCGAACTCGGCGTGAAATACCAGCCGGACGCCTTCCCGGCCCTCATCACGGCCTCGATCTACGACCTGACGAAGAACAACATCACGCGCACCAATCCGGCAACGAACCTGCAGGAGACGATCGGCGAGGTGCGGGTGCGGGGCCTCGACCTGGAGGCGAAGGCGGAATTGACGCCGAACTGGAGCCTGACGGCCGGCTATTCCTATCTCGACGCCGAGATCGTCGAGAACGGCACGGCGGGCAACGAGGGCAACCGGCCCTATCATGTGCCCGAGCACACGGCCTCGCTCTGGGTCAATTACACGCTCGAAGGCGACGGCAAGCGCGGCGACATGACCTTCGGCCTCGGCGGCCGCTATATCGGCTCCTACTACTTCAACGACGCCAACACGGTGAAGACGGGCAGCAACTTCGTCGTCGACGCGGCCTTCAGCTACAAGGTGTTCGAGAATACCTCCTTCGAGGTGAACGTCTCCAACCTCTTCGATCGCAAGCATGTCGACTACGGCGGCTTCGGCGCGGACTTCTACAATCCGGGCCGCGCGATCTCGGCGACGCTGCGCCAGACCTGGTAAGACAGGGTTAGCGGACCTGTCGCACCCGCCGCCAGGCGGCGGGTGTCTCGCCGGCGATCTGGCGGAAGGCCTTCGTCAGGTGTGCCTGGTCGGAGAAGCCGAGCTGCGCGGCGATGTCGGCGATGGTCAGCTCGCTTTCGACCAGCAGCTTCCGCGCCAGGTCGATGCGCTTGCCGAGCTGCCATTGCAGCGGCGTCTTGCCGGTCGTCTGCTTGAAGACATTGGCGAACCAGCTTTCGGAGAGACCCACCGTCTCGGCCATCTCGGCGACGGTCAGGCGGCCGTCGCTGCGGGCGTCGAGCCGGGCGGCCAGCCGGTTCATCTGCGCCTGGGTGAGCCGGCCGTTCTGCGCCTCGCCGCCGATATCCTGGATGTCGAGCAGGCCGCCGACGATGGCGCCGACCAGGCTTTCCGCATAGAGCGCGTGTTTCGTCGGCCCCGACACTTCGTCGACCAGAAGGCTCGCCAGCGTCTCGATGGCGCCGACATCCTGGATCTCCACCGGGCGGCGCAGAGCCGCGAGCGCCGCCGAGGTGCCGACCGTCGGCGACAGGAAGCGCAACATGCGGTCCTTGTGCAGGTGCAGGTCGAGATGGGAGAAGCGGTGCGCGGCGGTGAAGCTCGTCCAGAGCGGCACACCGGCCGGCACATAGACCGCGCGGGTCATCGGCCGGGAATATCCCGTCATGCCGCCTTCGCGGTTGGTCATCCGGATATGCGAGGACACGTCGTTGAAGAAGATCACGATGCGCGGGTCGGGCGAAAGATAGTAGCCGCGCGCGCCGGAATGCCCCTCCGCGTCCCAGAAGACGCCGACCAGACCGTCGAGGCTGCGCCATTTCACGGGTGCGAGCACCTTGATGCCGTCCGTATGGCAGGTCATTGCGTGCTGGTAGTTCACCGTTCGAAGCCATCCCTGTTGCGAGCCGTGCGCGCCTGTCACCATGCGTTTAAGGCCAAGCGGCGGGCGATGACAACCGCTCTTGGGCAAGAGCCGCCCGCTTGAGAAAAGATGATTAGAATTATCATGTTTTTTCGATGGAGCAAGTCGCCCCGGATGCGGTGTGCGATCCGTCTTGATTATATATCGTGATACGATATAATTTTCCGGTAGCAATCGTGGAGGGATCGCAATGTCCGCAGACCTGTCAGCGTTGAAGACCGAGCTTCTGGAACTGGACCGGCAGCTTCAGTTGGCCGCCCATCCGGCGGGTGAGGGGGGCGAGGCCGCGCAGTCCGGGCAGTTGGCTGCGCTGAAGCAACGGCTCGACGACCGCCTCGCCACGCTCGACGGCAGCGCCTGGCAACTGCTTCTCCTGGAGTGGCGCTACGATTTCGTGCTGCTGTTCGACCAGATCCGCCTGTGGATGGCCCATGTCGACGCCAATTTCAGCAGCGGGACGTCGCCGAAGGCGTAGTCGGCCGTCACCAAGCCTTCCCCACAGGGGGCAGGGAACTGCCTATGGCTGGAAACCCCTCCCTAAATCCCTCCCCACAAGGGGGAGGGACTTACCCGCGGCCCCCTCGACGGCCAAAAGGACTGGAAAAGCAAGCGCCTTGCTTTCTCCCCCCTTGTGGGGGAGATGCCGGCAGGCAGAGGGGGACTATAGGCTGCCGCCCGTCTTCTTCGGCCCGAGATAGGGCTTGCGCTCATGCTCGCTGGCATTGGCGGCGTGGCGCAGCCTCAGCAGGTCCTTGCGCGCCACGAGGCCGACGAGGCGCCCCGTTTCGGGATCGACGACGGGAATGCGGCCGACATCGGTCGCCAGCATCAGGTCGGCGACGTAGCCGATCGTATCTTCGGGATGGGCGACCGGAACGGAGGTGTCGGAGACGCGCTCGTCCAAATTCTGGTCGGCAAGCGCCGGGTCCTGCTGCCAGCGCAGGGCATCGCCGCGCGAGACGACGCCTTTCAGCATTCCCTCGCCGTCGACGACCGGATAGATCCTGTGCGTGCGCTCGGTGGTCGCGAAGAAGGCGGCGGCGTCGCCGACAAGCATCCCTGCGGGCAGCGTGTCGACCTTCTCGATCATGATGTCGCGGGCGCGGGCATATTCGAAGGGATCGATGCCGTACTCGCGGGTGATGTGCTGGCCGCGACGGGCGATCTTCTCCGTCAGGATCGAGCGGCGCAGCAGAAGGACCGTCACGGCATAGGCGGAAATCGTCGCCGCCAGCAGCGGCAGCATGCTCGACACGTCCCCGGTGAGCTCGACCGCGAAGAAGGTGCCGGTCAGCGGCGCGCGCATCGTGCCGCCCATCATCGCGGCCATGCCGAGCAGCGCCCAGAAGCCCGGATCGCCGGGAAACAGCAGGCCGACCAGCCAGCCGAGCGCGCCGCCCAGGATGAGCAGCGGCGCAAGCACCCCGCCCGACGTTCCCGACGACAGCGACACCAGCCAGATGCCGGCCTTCACCAGCAGGATCGTCAGCACGGCTTGTGGCAGCAGGCGGTTGTTCAGGAGGCCGTCGATGATGTCGTAGCCGACGCCGAGCGCGCGCGGCTCGATCAGGCCGCCGAGGCCGACGGCGATGCCGCCGATCGCCGGGCACCACATCCAGTGGATCGGCAGCGCCTCGAAGGCGTCCTCGATCCGGTAGAGCAGCGTCGTGAGCAGGCCGGACTGCAGGCCGGCGACAATGCCCATCAGCGCGCACAGGCCGATGCCCCACCAGGGCAGGTCCACGTTGAACTCCTGGGGAAAGAGTGCTCCGGCCTCGAACAGGAAGGGCCGCCAGCAGGCGGAAATGCAGGCGGCGAGCGCGACGGGGATGAAGCTTCGCGGCTTCCATTCGAAGAGCAGCAGTTCGACGGCGAGCGTGACGGCGGCGATCGGCGAGCCGAAGATCGCGGTCATGCCGGCGGCCGCGCCGGCGACGAGCAGCGTCTTGCGCTCGGCCGCGCTCATGTGGAAGCACTGGGCGAAGAGCGATCCGATCGCCCCGCCGGTCATGATGATCGGTCCTTCCGCGCCGAAGGGGCCGCCCGTGCCGATGGAGATGGCCGAGGACAGCGGCTTCAGCACGGCGACCTTCGGCGACATGCGGCTTCCGCCGATGAGGATCGCCTCGATGGCTTCCGGAATGCCATGGCCGCGGATCTTCTCCGATCCGAACCGCGCCATCAGGCCGATGACGAGGCCGCCGATCGCCGGCGTCGCGACCATCCACAGCGAGCGGGGCGCATCGGCGGGGGAGCTATCCGCAAGGCTGAACTGTCCGAACCAGGCGAGGTTGGTGACGAGTGCGATCAGGCACACCAGCAGCTTGGCGGCAAGCGCGCCGCCGGTGCCCACGACAAGCGCCATGCCCATCAGCGCCAGCACGCGCCGGTCCGTCGTGAAGTCGCCAGCCTCGCGTCGGGCAAGGCCGCCCGTGAAATCGTGCGGCCGGTGGTGGGGTTTGGTTTGCGGCATGGTTTTCCCGTCGATGCTCAAATGGAGGCGGGCCGCAAATACATCGCAATACGATATAAATCAATAGGCCTTTTCGGCGCAAACGGACGGTCGATTGCTCCTAGCCCGCGGCGCCGTCCTGGGGTAAGCCGGGCGAAGGCGCGCCGGGGCGGGCCGGTTGCGGGAAGCAGGAGTTGCGGGAATGTCGAAGGATAGGCTGAGCGATGCCGATTACGAGGCGCTCTCGAACCTGCGCTACACGCTGCGCCGCTTCACGGATTTCAGCACCTCGGCGGCGCATCACGAGGGGCTCCCCGCCCAGCAGCACCAGGCGCTGCTAACGATCCGCGGGCATCGCGAGGAAGAGCCGATGACCGTCGGCAGGCTTGCGGAGCGGCTGGTGATCGCCCCCCATTCGGCGACCGAGCTGGTGGGCCGGCTCGTCGCGGCCGGCTATGTCACGCGGCATGCCGATCCCGCGGACCGCCGCCGCCAGACCCTCGCCCTGACGGACAAGGCCGACGCGATCCTCGAAAGGCTGACCGCCATCCACCTCACCGAGATCCGCGAGATGGCGCCGCGGCTGATCGACATCCTCCGCGCGCTCGACGTGACGCGGTAGCCGCTCTCACCGCCGGCAGTCGTCGTCCAGCTCGCGAAGGAAGGAGGGCATGTTCGCGCGGGCGATCCTGAACAGGAAGTCGATCACCATCTTCACCCGCGGCACGTTGCGCAGGTCGTGGTGGCAGATCAGCCAGTAGGTGCGCCGAAGCTCGACCTCGTCGGCAAGAACGATCTGCAGTTCGGGATGTTGCTTGGCGACGAAATGCGGCAGGATGCAGAGGCCGAGATCGTTCCGCGTCGCCGTCAACTGGGCGAAGATGCTGGAGCTCTGGAAGCGCGCCTTGATGCCGGGATGCACGTCGCCGAGATAGTCGAGGCCCGGTGCGAAGATCATGTCCTCGATATAGCCGATGAAGGGGTGCTGGAGCAGTTCGTCGCGATTCTGGACCGGGCCGTTCTTCTCGAGGTAGCGGCGGGAGCCGTAGACGTGCAGGCTGTAGTCGGCGATCTTCTCGCAATCGTAGGGACCTGCCTTCGGCGGGTCGAGGGAAACCGCGAGATCAGCCTCCTTGCGCGAGAGCGACATGATCTGCTGGATCGTCACCAGTTCGAGCGCGAGGTTCGGATAGCTCGCCGAGAAATCGTGCAGCTGGTGGGTCAGGAAGAAATTGGCGAAGCCTTCGGGCGCGCTCATGCGGATCACGCCGCGCTGGGCGGTGGCGCCGCCGGAGATTTCCGCCTGGAGCCGGTCGGCCTCCGCCTCGATCTTTTCCGCCGTGTCGACGAAGCGTTGCCCCATGGAGGTCAGGACGTAGCCGCGCGGATTGCGCTCGAACAGTTTTACCTTCAGCGCGAATTCCAGCCGGTCGATGCGGCGCGACACGGTGGCGTGGCTCGTCCTGAGCTGCCGCGCGGCCGTCGACAACTGCCCCGTCCGGGCGACCGCCAGGAAGTACATCAGGTCGTCCCAGGTGAATTGCGTATAAGCCGATATGGGCGCCTCCTCTGTTCAAAAATGAACAGACCCTGTTTGCAATTAATTTCAGACGACCCTTGCGTCAATCGGACATTTTGGGAAACTAGCGTCGGGAGGGTCGCTGTCGGGAGAACGGTCGGCCAATTTTTGAACAGAACCGCATTTCAAACGATCTCGGGGAGGAGATATATGCGTAACAGTCTCATTGCGTCCACAGCCATCCTGCTCACCATGGGCACGGCCGCTGCCGCCGCCGACATATCCGACGGCAAGGTCAAGATCGGCATCCTCAACGACCAGTCCGGCGTCTATGCCGATTTCGGCGGCAAATGGTCCTTCGAGGCGGCCAAGATGGCCGTCGAGGATTATGGCGGCAAGGCCGGCGGCGCGCCGGTCGAAGTCGTCACCGCCGACCACCAGAACAAGGCCGACATCGCCTCCAACATCGCCCGCCAGTGGTACGACACCGAGCAGGTCGACAGCATCATGGAGCTGACGTCCTCGTCGGTGGGCCTCGCGGTCCAGGCGCTGTCCAACGAAAAGAAGAAGATCACCATCAATACCGGCGCGGCGACGACGGAACTGACCGGCGCGCAGTGCACCCCCTACGGCTTCCATTGGGCCTATGACACCCACTCGCTCGCGGTGGGCACGGGCGGCGCGCTCGTCAAGCAGGGCGGCGACAGCTGGTTCTTCCTGACGGCCGACTACGCCTTCGGCTATTCGCTGGAGGAGAACACGGCGAACTTCGTCAAGGAGAACGGCGGCTCGGTGGCCGGCTCGGTCCGCCATCCGCTCGGCACGACGGATTATTCCTCGTTCCTCCTGCAGGCGCAGTCGTCCGGCGCCAAGGTGATCGGCCTTGCCAATGCCGGCCTCGACACGGCCAACGCCATCAAGCAGGCGGCCGAGTTCGGCATCGTGGCCGGCGGCCAGCGCCTCGCCGCGCTTCTCTTCACGCTCGCCGAAGTCCATGGCCTCGGCCTGGAAGCGGCCCAGGGCCTGACGCTCACCGAGGGCTTCTACTGGAACCGCGACGAGGAATCGGCGGCCTTCGGCAAGCGCTTCATGGAGCGGACCGGCCGTATGCCGAACATGGTCCAGGCCGGCACCTATTCCGCCGTCACCCAGTACCTCAAGGCGATCGACAAGGCCGGCACGGACGAGGCCGACGCGGTTTCCAAGGCGCTGCATGAAATGCCGGTCAACGACATCTTCGCCAAGAACGGCACCGTCGCGGCGAACGGCCGGATGATCCACGACATGTACCTGCTCGAAGTGAAGAAGCCTGGCGAAAGCGATGTCGCCTGGGATTACTTCAAGGTGCTGGCGACCATCCCCGGCAAGGACGCCTTCATCGATCCGGCCAAGAGCGGCTGCGCTCTGGTGAGCCAGTAAGGTCCGGGCGCAAATATGGCTATGTCTGAACGACAGACGCAGCCGGAACCGCGGGTGGTGCTCTCCGCCCGCGGTCTCCGACGCGATTTCGGCGGCTTCTCCGCGGTGAAGAACGTCGATCTCGATGTGCATCACGCCCGCGTCCACGCCCTGATCGGGCCGAACGGCGCCGGCAAGACGACCGTCTTCAACCTCCTGACGAAGTTCCTGCAGCCGACGTCCGGCACGATCACGCTGCTGGGAACCGACATCACCAACATGCAGCCGGACAGGGTGGCCCGCATGGGCCTCGTCCGGTCCTTCCAGATTTCCGCGGTCTTCCCGCATCTGAGCGTCCTGGACAATGTCCGCGTGGCGCTGCAGCGCCCGAACAACCTCGCCACGCAGTTCTGGAAGCCGATGGCGAGCCTGAACCGCCTGAACGCCCGCGCCGACGAACTGATTTCCATGGTCGGCCTCGACCGGTGGCGCAACGGCATCGCCGCCGACCTGTCCTACGGCCGCAAGCGCGCGCTGGAGATCGCCACCACGCTGGCGCTCGACCCGAAGGTGCTGCTTCTGGACGAACCGACGGCCGGCATGGGGCAGGAGGACGTCGGCGTCATCGCCAGCCTCATCACCGAACTTTCCAGGGACCGCGCCATCCTGATGGTCGAGCACAACCTCAAGGTCGTGGCCAATATCTGCCATCACGTCACGGTGCTCCAGCGGGGCGAGATCCTGGCCGAGGGCGACTATGCCGCCGTCAGCCGGAACGAACAGGTCCGCGTTGCCTATATGGGCACGGAGGAGGCCTGACATGAGACCATTGCTCGAAGTCAAGGGCCTCAACAGCTGGTACGGCGAGAGCCATGTCCTCCACGGCGTCGACATGACGGTGGGCGAGGGGGAGATGATCACCATCCTCGGCCGCAACGGCGTCGGCAAGTCGACGACGCTGCGCACCATCGTCGGCATCCTGCGCCAGCGCAAGGGCCGGATCGTCTTCGACGGCAAGGACATGATGGCCGTGCCGCTGCATCGAACGGCGCATGCCGGCATCGGCTTCGTGCCCGAGGAGCGCGGCATCTTCGCGACGCTGACGGTGGAGGAGAACCTCATGCTGCCGCCGGTCGTGGCCAGGGGCGGCATGTCGATCGACGAGATCTACGACCTCTTCCCCAACCTTGCCGAACGCCGCACCAGCCCCGGCACGAAGCTGTCCGGCGGCGAGCAGCAGATGCTGGCCATGGCCCGTATCCTGCGCACCGGCGTGAAGATGCTCCTTCTCGACGAGCCGACCGAGGGACTGGCCCCGGTCATCGTGCAACGCATCGGCGAGGTGCTGAAGAAACTGAAGGAGCGGGGCATGACGGTGTTGCTGGTCGAGCAGAACTTCCGCTTCGCCAGCAAGATCGCGGACCGTTTCTACCTGATGGACCACGGCCAGATGGTGGCGGACTTCCCCGTGTCGGAACTGCCGGACCGCATGCCGATGCTCCACAAAGTCCTGGGGGTCTGACCGAGCCATGACCATGATTTTCGGAATTCCGGTGCAGGCCTTCCTGGGGCAGTTGCTGATCGGCCTGATCAACGGCTCGTTCTACGCGCTTCTCAGCCTCGGGCTCGCTGTCATCTTCGGCCTCCTGCGCGTGATCAACTTCGCCCACGGGGCGCAGTACATGCTCGGCGCCTTCGTCGCCTTCCTGCTGCTGCAATATCTCTCGGTCAGCTACTGGGCCGCCCTCGTTCTCGCGCCGGTCATCGTCGGGCTGCTCGGCGCGATCGTCGAGCGCACCATGCTGAGCCGGCTCTACGATCTCGACCCGCTCTACGGCCTGCTCTTCACCTTCGGCATGGCGCTGACGATCGAGGGGACGTTCCGCTATCTCTACGGCGTCTCCGGCCAGCCCTATGCGGCGCCACCCCTGCTTTCGGGCGGCACCAATCTCGGCTTCATGTTCCTGCCGAACTACCGCGGCTGGGTCGTCGTCGTCTCGCTGCTCGCCTGCCTTGGAACCTGGCTTCTGATCGAGAAGACCAAGCTAGGCTCCTACCTGCGCGCCGCGACGGAAAATCCCGTGCTCGTGCAGGCCTTCGGCGTCAACGTGCCGCTGCTGCTGACGTTCACCTACGCGCTCGGCGCGGGGCTCGCCGCCTTTGCCGGCGTGCTGGCGGCGCCGGTCTATCAGGTCTCGCCGCTGATGGGCACGAACCTCATCATCGTCGTCTTCGCGGTGGTCGTCGTCGGCGGCATGGGGTCCATCATGGGGGCGATCGTGACGGGCTACATGCTCGGCATCGCCGAGGGCCTGACCAAGGTGTTCTACCCGGAAGCCTCCAACATCGTTGTCTTTGTAATCATGGCGATCGTGCTTCTGCTGCGGCCCGCCGGCCTGTTCGGAAGGGATGCGTGACATGGTGGAACTTTCCGAGAAAATGGCGACGAACGACCGGCCGCAGCGCACCGCCCCGATGCTCCAGCTGGCATTGCTCGTGGTGGCGGTGGGTTGCCTTGCCGCAGCCCCGCTGTTCCTCTACCCGATCTTCCTGATGAAGCTCCTGTGCTTCGCGCTCTTCGCCTGCGCCTTCAACCTGCTGCTCGGCTATACCGGCCTGCTCTCCTTCGGCCACGCCACCTTCTTCGGCGGGGCGGCCTACTTCACCGCGCATGCGATGAAGACGTGGGGCGTCACCCCCGAGGCCGGCATCCTCATCGGCGTGGCGGGCGCCGCGCTGCTCGGCCTCGTCGTCGGGTTCTTCGCCATCCGCCGGCAGGGCATCTATTTCGCGATGATCACGCTGGCGCTCGGGCAGATGTTCTACTTCTTCTGCCTGCAGGCGACCTTCACCCACGGTGAAGACGGCATCCAGTCGGTGCCGCGCGGCCACCTGTTCGGCCTGATCGACCTCAACCGGCCGACCAGCATGTATTATTTCGTCCTCGTCGTCTTCCTGATCGGCATGGCGATCATCTGGCGCTTCGTCAATTCGCCCTTCGGCATGATCTTGAAGTCGATCCGGGAGAACGAGCAGCGCGCGATCTCGCTCGGCTACTCGGTCGGCAGCTACAAGCTCGGCGCCTTCGTCATGTCGGCGGCGCTGACGGGCCTTGCCGGCGGCCTCAAGGCCCTGGTGTTCCAGTTTGCCACGCTCACCGATGTCGGCTGGCAGATGTCGGGCGAGGTGATCCTGATGACGCTGCTCGGCGGTATCGGCACGATGGTCGGGCCGGTGGTCGGCGCCGGACTGGTCGTGACGCTGCAGAACTACCTCGCCACGTCCGACTTCCCGGTCACGATCGTCACCGGCGTCGTCTTCATGGCCTGCGTGCTGCTCTTCCGTCGCGGCATCGTTGGCGAGTTCTACGCCTCGCGGCTGGGCAGGAAGCTCGGCTTCTAGGCGACCCTGCGCGGCAGGGCGCCGGAGCCGGCCCCCACGAGAAGGAAACGGAGAGACCCCGCGGGCCCGTGCGGCCCGCTGGAAGGATGCTGCTTGGAGTTCGACATGGAACAGTTCGACTATATCATCGTGGGGGCCGGCAGCGCCGGCTGTGTCCTCGCCAACCGGCTGTCGGCGGATCGCGGCAATCGCGTGCTGCTGCTGGAGGCCGGCGGAAGCGACAATTACCACTGGATCCACATCCCGGTCGGCTATCTCTACTGCATCAACAACCCGCGCACCGACTGGTGCTTTTCCACCGAGAAGGAGGCAGGCCTGAACGGCCGGGCGCTGAACTATCCGCGCGGCAAGGTGCTCGGCGGCTGCTCCTCGATCAACGGCATGATCTACATGCGCGGCCAGGCGCGCGACTACGACCTGTGGCGCCAGCTCGGCTGCACCGGCTGGGGTTGGGACGACGTGCTGCCCTATTTCCGCAAGTCGGAGGACTTCTACAAGGGGCCGGGCGACATGCACGGCGCGGGCGGGGAATGGCGCGTGGAGAAGGCGCGCGTGCGCTGGGCGGTGCTGGACGCGTTCCAGAAGGCGGCGGGCGAAGCCGGCATACCCGAGACCGAGGATTTCAACCGCGGCGACAACGAGGGCTCCGGCTATTTCGACGTCAACCAGCGCTCGGGCATCCGCTGGAACACCGCCAAGGCCTTCCTCAGGCCGGCGCGCGGCCGATCCAACCTGACGGTCCTCACCAAGGCGCATGCGCGGCGCCTGATCGTCGAGGGCGGCGAGGTCAAGGGCGTCGAGTTCCAGCACGAGGGGATCGTCAAGAAGGCCTATGCGGCGCGCGAGACCGTGCTGAGCGCCGGCGCGATCGGCTCCCCTCATCTTCTCGAACTCTCCGGCATCGGCCGCGGCGCGGTGCTGAAGGACGCGGGCATCGAGGTCGTCAAGGAGGTGGACGGCGTCGGCGAGAACCTGCAGGACCATCTCCAGCTTCGGCTGGTCTACAAGGTCACCGGCGTGCCCACGCTGAACGAGAAGGCGAGCACGCTCTTCGGCAAGGCGTCGATCGGGCTCGAATATCTGGTGAAGCGCTCCGGCCCCATGGCGATGGCGCCGAGCCAGCTCGGCATCTTCACCCGTTCCGGACCGGACAAGGAGACGCCCGACCTGCAATATCACATCCAGCCGGTATCGCTCGAAAAGTTCGGCGAGGGCGTCCATCCCTTCCCGGCGATGACGGCCAGCGTGTGCAACCTGCGCCCCGACAGCCGCGGCTCGGTGCATGTCAGGGGGCCGGACTTCGCGCTCCAGCCGCAGATCCGCCCGAACTATCTCAGCGAGCAGAGCGACCGCGACGTGGCCGTCAGCGCCATCCGCCTGACGCGCCGCATCGTGCAGCAGCCATCCTTCGCCCGTTTCCGGCCGGTGGAATACAAGCCCGGCCCCGCCTTCGAGACCGACGCGGACCTCGAACGGGCGGCGGGCGACATCGGCACGACGATCTTCCACCCGACCGGCACCTGCCGGATGGGGGCGGACCCCGAAAGCGTCGTCGATCCGCACCTGAAGCTGCGGGCGCTCGGCCGGCTTCGCATCGCCGATGCCTCCGTCATGCCGCGCATCACCTCCGGCAACACCAATTCGCCGACGATCATGATCGCGGAGAAGGCCGCCGCGATGATCCTGGCGGAACGGTGATCCGGCCGCCGCAACCACACCCGTCGCCACGAAGGACGAACAGCATGGCAAATGTCGCATTCATCGGTCTGGGCAATATGGGCGGTCCGATGGCCGCAAATCTCGTCAAGGCCGGACACGCCGTCTCCGGCTTCGACCTGTCCGAACCCTCGCTCGCCGCCGCCGCGAAGGCCGGCGTCACGCCCTTCGCCACCCTCGCCGAGGCCGTGCGCGGCGCCGACACCGTGGTCACCATGCTGCCGAAGGGCCAGCATGTCGTCGCCGTCTGGGAGGAATTGGCCGGCCTTGTTGCCGCCGGGACCCTCCAGATCGATTGCTCGACCGTGGATGTGGCAAGCGCGCGCAGCGTGCACGACATCGCCCGGGCGGCGGGGTGCCCCTCGCTCGACGCGCCGGTTTCGGGCGGCACGGGCGGGGCGGCCGCCGGCACGCTCACCTTCATGGTGGGCGGCACGCCCGAGGCCTTCGCCGCCGCCGGGCCACTGCTGGAAGCGATGGGCAAGAAGATCGTGCATTGCGGGGCCGATGGCGCGGGCCAGGCCGCGAAGATCTGCAACAACATGATCCTCGGCATTTCCATGATCGGCGTCGGCGAGGCCTTCGCGCTGGGCGAAAAGCTCGGCCTTTCCCACCAGGCGCTGTACGACGTCGCATCGGCGTCGTCCGGCCAGTGCTGGTCGCTGACCTCCTACTGCCCGGTGCCCGGCCCCGTTCCGTCCTCGCCCGCCAACAACGATTACAAGCCGGGCTTTGCCGTCGCGCTGATGCTGAAGGACCTTCTCTTGTCCCAGGAGGTCGCCGATGCCTGCGGCGCCGCGACGCCGCTCGGTGCGGCGGCCGCGCGACTGTACGAGACCTTCGAGAAGGAGGGCAACGGCGGCCGGGATTTCTCCGCCATCATCGAGATGCTGCGGAAGGCATAGCACCGCCGACGGGATTTGCGACGGGAAACATCGCCGCGGTTAATCCTTTGATAACCGTCTGCGGCCCCTATTCGGGAGGCGTCGGGAGCCGCCCGACGCGCCTTTCCACGCCGGATTCCTGGAGGAAGCATGTCCTTTGCCCGCTCGATCCTCGTAGCGCTGGTCGCCGCCCTTGGCGCCACGCCGTCCTTCGCACAGCCTTCGCTGGTCAAGAAAATCGACGACTGGGGCGTCTACTCCTATGCCAGCCGCGGCAAGGAGCGCTGCTATGTCCTGACGATGCCGCGCAGCCTGTCGCCCTCCAACGTCAACCACGGGAAGAACTATCTCATGGTCCTGCGCTCGCGGGGCGAGGCGGCGCACTGGGTGCCGCAAGCCAAATTCGGCTACAGGATCGATGCGAAGGCCGGCGTGACGGCCCGCGTCGGTGACAAGACCTTCCACATGACGCCGAGAGGCAACACGGCCTGGACCTTGAAGGAAAGCCGCGAGGGCGAACTGGTCAAGGCCATGCGCGACGGCGCCTCGCTCGTCGTCGAGGCCACCTCGGCGCGGGGAACGGAAACCCGCTACGTCTTCTCGCTGGCCGGCGTCACCGCGGCGCTCAAGCGTGCCGCGGATTGCCGCTGACCGGATTGGCTGGCCCCCGATGAGAATGCGCAAGACGGCCTGCCTCTCCCTGTCTCTCCTTGCCGGCGTGCTGGCGGGGGTCTGGATGACGGGCGGCGTCCCGGCCGCCGCTGCGGGTCCGGTATCGGGCTACACGCTCGGCCGCTCCACGGGATATCCGATACCGCGGTTCGTCTCGCTGAAGTCGAAGAAGGCGCGCATGCGGGTGGGGCCGTCCACCAATTACAGCATCCTGTGGATCTACCAGCGCGCCGGCACGCCGCTCGAGATCATCGGTGAATGGGGCAACTGGCGGCGCGTGCGCGACGATGCCGGCACGAGCGGCTGGATGCATTCCGCCCTGTTGTCCGGCAGGCGGACGGCGGTCGTTGCGCCCTGGCTCAAGACCAACGTGCCGCTGGTCAGGGGACCGGCGCGCGCTTCCGGCGAGATCGCCCGCATGCAGCCGGGCGTTCTCCTCGACATCCGCGGCTGCGACGGTTCGTGGTGCCGAGTCGCCACGCGCCGCCAGGCGATCGGCGGCTATGTCGCGCAGGACAAGCTCTGGGGTGTCTATCCGGGGGAGGCGATAGAATAACGCCGGAGGGCCGCATTCCCCGGGCCGCTCATGTCTCGCCATCCCCCGCGCGGCAGGCCGGCAGCCGGACGATGAATTCGGCGCCCGGCCCCTTTCTGTCCGAAAGGCGGAGTTCGCCGCCGAAGCGATTGACGATCTTCCGGCTGATCGGCAGGCCGAGGCCGACGCCGCTCGCCACGGCGGCATTGCCGCGGAAGAATTTCCGGAAGATGCTTTCGCGGTGGTCCGCGTCGATGCCGGGGCCGTTGTCGCTGACGCGCGCCTCGTAGTCGGCGCCCCTTCGCGAAGCGGAGACCACCACTTCCGGCGCCGGGTTCGGATTGTGCTTGATGGCATTGGAGATCAGGTTGATGAAAACCTGTGTCAGGCGGTCGCGGCTGCCCATGACCCGCAGGTTGCGGGTCCGCCGGCCACGCCGGATCTTCGCGCCGGCCGCGCGCGCCAGCGGCTCGCAGGTCTCGACGGCATGGTCGATCGCGGCCTCCGGATCGAAGGCCTCCTCCTCCCAGGCCTGTTCGCCGGGGTCCGGCGTGTTGAGGTCGAGGATGCCGTCCAGCAGACGGGTCAGGCGGAAGCTCTCCGACTGGATGATGCCGAGGAAATGCAGCTTGCGCGGTTCGTCGAGATCCCTGTGCTCGAGCAGGATCTCGCTGAAGGAGCGGATCGAGGTCATCGGCGTGCGGACCTCGTGGCTGACCTGGCTGAGGAACTCGTCCTTGCGGATATCGATTTCGCGCAGCTGCTCGTTCGCCTTCGCCAGCTCGGCGGCCGTCGCCTCGACCTGCCGTGATTTGCGTTCGAGTTCGGCCGAATAGGCGCGGATCTGCTCGGCCTCGCCAGCGAGCCGCTTCAGCTCCTCCACGCCGATCGTCTCGCTCGTCACGACCTGCGAGACGAGGGAGCGGGCCGAGGCGGCCCCGACATTGGCCGCAAGCCTCGCCTCGACCAGCGAGATGAGCTCGTCGCTGGCGATCGAGGATCGTTCGTGGTTGTCTTCGTCCTGGAACAGCCGGATCGTCTCCTCCGGCCCGAGGATGCGGCCGGCGACCTGCCGCAGATCCGAAACGCGGGCGGTGCGGCGGATCACGCTGAGCTCGCTCTCGGTCTGCCGCCGGAAGACGTCGATGAAGAGCGTCGCCTGTACCCGGGCGAGCGGTGTCGGTTCGGTCAGCAGGGACACGCCGATGAAAAGCACGACGTTGATCGACATGCTCCAGAAAAGGGCATGCACGAGCGGATCGAATTCGGTGAGGCCGAACAGCGCGTGGGGTTTCAGCCAGAACCAGCCGAACGGCCCGTTCTCGATGGCCTGTGCGGACATGAGGAACGAGCCTTCGAAGCTCGGCAGGAAAAGCGTGTAGCACCACACGACGAAACCTGCCGACAGGCCGGTGACGGCGCCGGCCTGCGTGGCGCGGCGCCAGTAGAGGCCGCCGACGAGGCTCGGCAGGAACTGCGCCACGCCGCAGAACGAGATCAGCCCGATGGCGGCGAGCGCGCCCGACGTGCCGCTCAGCCAGAAATAGACGAAGCCCAGCATGATGATGACGCAGATGTTCACCCGCCGTACGCGAAGGATGAAGCTGCGCGTCGTCGAGCCGCCGGCGGAGGCGTGGACCAGGCCGAGCCCGACCGCAATCGGCATGACGATATGGTTCGATATCATCGTCGAGAGCGCGATGGAGGAGACGATCACCATGGAGGTTGCCGACGAGAAGCCGCCGAGGAAGGCAAGCAGCGCGATCGCGTCCTGGCCTGCGGTGAGCGGCAGCGTCAGCACGAACAGGTCCGGGTCCGAGCCCTGCGGCAGGAACCGCAATCCCGCAATCGCGATCGGCAGGATGAAGAGGCAGATCAGAAAGAGGTAGAGCGGGAACAGCCAGGAGGCGGTGCGCAATTGCTGCTCGGACGTGTTCTCGACCACGGTCACCTGGAACTGGCGCGGCAGGCAGATGACGGCGGCGCCGGCAAGGAAACACAGGGCGACCCAGCGCGTGCCGAAGCTGTCGGCATTGGAAAGGCTGACCGGCGCATTCTCGAAGACGGCGGCCGGCGTGTCGGCCAGCGCGAAGACCACCCAGATGCCGACGGCGACAAGGGCGCAGAGTTTTACCAGGGCTTCCACCGCGATGGCGGCGATGACGCCGTGGTGGTGCTCGTTGACGTTGATGTTGCGCACCCCGAACAGGATGGAGAAGACGCAGAGGCCGACCGCGACCCAGAAGGCCGTGACGAAATCGGGCGCGAGCTCGACGCTCGCGGCGACGACCGCCCCGGCCGGGAAGGTGATCACCTGGAAGCTCGATGTCAGGGCCTTCAGCTGCAGGGCGATGTAGGGGGTGGTGCCGACCAGGGCCATGACGGTGATCAGCACGCCGAGGGTCGGGCTCTTGCCGAATCGCGCAGAAACGAGGTCGGCAATGGAGGTGGTGTTGTAGATGCGCCCGATGGTGACCAGCTTGCGCAGGAAAAGCCACCAGCCGGCGAAAACCACGACGGGCCCGAGATAGATCGTCACGAACTCCGCGCCGCTGCGCGCCGCCGAGCCGACGGCGCCGAAGAAGGTCCACGACGTGCAGTAGATCGAGATGGAGAGCGTGTAGACGAGCGGCGAGGACAGCCACCCGGACGGATCGCGCGAGGCCTTGCGGTCTCCGGCGAAGGCGACGAGGAACAGCAGCGACACATAGGCAAGGCAGACGAAGACGACCAGATTGACCGGCAGCATGGTCTATGGTCGCCCGGTCGTGTCGGGGCGCTCCTGCGGGTCTTCGGCGGGCGCCTGGTGCGCATGGCGGGCGACGATGGCGGCGACCACGATGGCGACGGCCCAGACGGCGAAGATATAGACGACGATCAACGGAATGCCACCGAGCATGGCGGGCGTGGCGAATATCCGGATCAGCGGCGGTATCAGCAGCAATGCCGTGGCTATCGGGAGGAGGACGGCGAGGTCCCGGAAGCCCTGGCCGTCGGATTGCCTGGCTTTCACGTCACCCTCCCGTGAGCTGGCGGACCCGGTCGAGGACGTCGGCGTTGGAGAAGGGTTTGGTGATGAAGGCCGTGGCGCCGGTCGTTTCGGCCGCCTTGCGGTCGGCGGCCTGTCCCTTGGCGGACAGCACGATCACCGGCAGGGCCTCCAGCGCCTTGTCGGAACGCACCGAACGCAACACGTCGAGCCCACTGATCCCGGGCAGCATGAGGTCGAGGATCAGCGCCGAATAGGCGTGCCTGCGCAACTGCCGGAGCGCTTCGGTCCCGTCCGGCGCGGTGTCGATGTCGAAATCGGCGCGCTGCAGGATGAAGCTCAGGGATTCCATGATGTTCGGCTCATCCTCGACGATGAGCACGCGTGTCCTCGACAATGCCCCGCGACCTCCCCTTCACTCAGCATTCTCGTTTCATCCTATACGCATTGCGCGCCGGCGGGATACCCCTTTGTTGCCGCTCACGCGAAGAGGTGCGCCTCCTGGCGATGGCCGCAGGCCGGCCGCGGACACAGGCGGCAGGAGGTGCCGACGGGCAGGATCGCCTTCGGATCGCTGCGGTCGATCCCGTCGCCATAGACGACGCGCCACGCCTCGGAGGCGGAACAGACCAGCATGACCGACAACAGGCGCCGCGGGGTCGTCATCGACCGGGGCATTTTCTCGACCGCCCGGGCGATGAAGAGGAAACGGTCGCCGGACGGCAGTTCGCCGAACGACCGCACCGCCGTTCCCGGCGCCTGGAAGGCCGTATAGATCACCCAGAGCGGACATGCATTGCTGTGGCGCGGCAGGGGGAGGCGCGGCAAGGGAAGCCGCTTGGTGACATAGCCGGACGGATCAGAGCGCATGAAGGCGAACCGCACGCCTTCGGCGCCCGGGCGGCGCAGCGTCGCGAGGCGGTGCGCGACCTGTTCGTAGGACACGTCGAACATCCGCGACAGGAGGTCGAGATCGTAGCGGGCGCGCTCGGCGGCGGTCAGGAAGGCGTCGTAGGGCATCAGGATCGCCGCGCCGACATAGGCATGCAGCGCCGATGCCGCAAAGGAGCGCGCTTCCGCAGAGACGAGAGCGGGATGGGCGGCGACGAGAGCCTCGATCGCCGGGCGCGCCGCGGCGGCGGAGGCCTCCTTCGCCAGGCGGAAACGCCGGGACTGGACGGTTTCAGCGTCCGGCTCCTCCCAGGGCCGGCGCGGCGGAGCGGGATGCGCGTCGTACTCGTCCCGGCGCAGGTGCTCGGTCGCGACCTCCTCGAGGGCCGGGAAGTAATTGTCGGATTCCAGCATGAAGGCGTCGACCTGCTCCGTCGACGTGCCGGAGGTCACGCGGACCTCGGGATTGTCGAAGAATTGCGCCAGCGACCGAGCGGCATGCGACAGCTTTTCGCTGTCGGCCGCGATGATCTCGATGAAGCGGGCCTGCTCGGCCGGCTTGATCTGGTCGTATTTATCGAGGATCTCGGCGGCCGAGCGGACGGCCGTCACGCTGGTCAAGATCCGGTGGACGTTCTCGCTGAGGAACGGATCGCGGTTCAGCCGGTCGGCGAGGGCGACCACCGCCTGGCCACGGTCGATGAACCCCCGGTAGACCCGCAGCAACAGGCTCGCCCAGTCGGGATGTCGGCCGACGAACTCCTCGACCTTCTGCGGCTGGCCCGCCGCTGCGGCGAATTCGGGGTCGGCCAGCAGTTCCCGCAGGAAATCCATCGACCGCCGCTCCGACGTGTCGTCGAGTTCCGTGCGGTCGATGCCAAGGCTCGCCGCGATCCGGTCGATGAGCGCGCCGGCGATGGAACGTTTGTTCAACTCGATGAGGTTGAGATAGGAGGCGGAAATCCCGGCGCGCCGCGCAAGCTCACCCTGCGTCAGTCCGGCCCGCTTGCGCTGCGCCCTTATCTTCAGTCCGGCGAGATTTTGGCTCATGCGGGACGCCTCCCTGTCCGGCTTGTAAATTAATGACAAATCCAATCTCTGGCAAGAATGAAAATTTACAGAATTTATATTTAAAACCAAAGACTTATTGCAATAGTTACAAAACGCGCGGAAAGTTGTGGGAGGGAGAGCACGGCTCAACCGGCGGCGGCGGGAGGCCGGCGCCCCACAATGGGAGGCAACAATGAAATTCGAGAACGTGAATCGCCGTTTCATTCTCAAGACGGGCGCAGCGCTGGGCGTGAGCCTTGCCGCGCCGATGCATTTCATCCGCGGCGCCTATGCCGATGACATGTCCTGCAATGTCCCGAAGGGCGACACCGTGACTTTCGGATGGAACGTGCCGCTGACCGGCGCCTATGCCGACGAAGGCGCCGACGAGCTCAAGGCGTTCCAGCTCGCCGTCAAACACCTCAACGGCGAGGGCGACGGCGGCATGCTCAACACGATGAAGCCGAGTGTCCTGAAGGGCAACGGCATCCTCGGCAAGAAGGTCGCCTATGTGCACGGCGATTCGCAGACCAAGTCGGACGCCGCGCGCGACGGCGCGAAGCGCATGATCGAGCGCGACGGCGCCATCATGATCTCGGGCGGTTCGTCGTCGGGCGTGGCCGTCGCGGTGCAGGGCCTGTGCCAGGAGCTCGGCATCATCTTCATGGCGGGCCTGACCCATTCCAACGACACGACCGGCAAGGACAAGAAGCGCTACGGCTTCCGCCACTTCTTCAATGCCTACCAGTCGGGTGTGGCGCTGGCGCCGGTCATCGGCGAAGCCTACGGCAAGGATCGCAAGGCCTATCACCTGACGGCCGACTACACCTGGGGCTGGACGCAGGAGGAATCGATCAAGAACGCCACCGAGGCGCTGGGCTGGGAGACCGTCAAGGCCGTTCGCACGCCGCTCGGCGCGGCGGATTTCTCCCAGTACATCACGCCGGTCCTCAATTCGGGCGCCGACGTGCTGATCCTCAACCACTACGGCAAGGACATGGTCAACTCGCTGACCCAGGCCGTGCAGTTCGGCCTGCGCGACAAGGAGGTCAACGGCAAGAAGTTCGAGATCGTCGTGCCGCTCTTCTCCGAACTGATGGCGCAGGGCGCCGGCGACGCCGTGAAGGGCATCTACGGCACGGGCAACTGGGACTGGAAGCTCGATGACGACGCCACCAAGGCCTTCACCAAGTCGTTCGGCACCGAATACGGCTCCCCGCCGTCGCAGGCCGCCCACACCTGCTACGTCCAGGCGCTCCTCTATGCGGACGCCTGCGAGCGCGCCGGCACCTTCTACGCCCCCGCCGTCATCAAGGCGCTCGAAGGCTTCGAGTTCGACGGGATGGGCAACGGCAAGACGCTCTATAGGGCGGACGACCACCAGTGCATGAAGTCCTGCGTGGTGGTGAAGGGCAAGGAGAACCCGAAGGACAAGTACGACCTGATGGAGGTCGTCAAGGTCGTGCCGCGCGAGGACCTGACCTACGACCCGGCCATCTTCGGCGGCGAGCTCGGCCCGTCGGATCCCAAGCAGTGCTGACCTGACGAAACCGGAATCGGTCGCCTTCGCGCGGCCGGTTCCTTCCCGGTCTAGGCTTTCAACATGGGCGTACGAGAATGGATGCCATACTGCTGCAGATACTGAACGGACTGGACAAGGGGGGCGCCTACGCCCTGATCGCGCTTGGCCTGACGCTCGTGTTCGGAACGCTCGGCGTCGTGAACTTCGCCCACGGCGCCCTGTTCATGCTGGGCGCGTTCTGCGCCGTCACCTTCAACAAGCTCCTCAATCTGGAAAGCGTCGTCATCGATCCGGCACAGACGACCGCCTGGGGAAGCCCGCTGGAGGTCCGCACGCCCTATGTCGAGGCGTGGCTGGGCGATTTCGGCGCGGTGCTCAACGATTATTCCGTGCCCGCCTCCATCCTCTTCGCCATACCGGTGATGCTGGTGATCGGCATCGTCATGGAGCGCGGCCTCATCCGCTATTTCTACAAGCGCAACCATGCAGACCAGATCCTGGTGACCTTCGGCCTCGCCATCGTCATCCAGGAGGTCATCAAGCATTTCTACGGCGCCAACCCGATCCCGCAGCCGGCGCCCGATGCGCTGGGCGGCACCGTCTATGTCGGCGCCCTCCTCGGCATGGGCCAGACGCTCGCCTATCCCCTCTGGCGCATGGTCTACCTGCTGTTCTCCGTGTCGGTGATCGCGGCGGTGTTCGCCTTCCTGCGCTTCACGACCTACGGCATGGTCGTGCGCGCCGGCATGCACGATCGCCAGACCGTCGGCTTCCTCGGCATCGACATCGAGCGCCGGTTCACGGTCGTCTTCGGCCTTGCGGCCGTGGTGGCGGGCGTCGCCGGCGTCATGTACACGCCGATCCTGCCGCCGGACTATCACATGGGAATGGAGTTCCTGGTCCTGTCGTTCGTCGTCGTCGTGGTCGGCGGCATGGGCTCGCTCGGCGGCGCGGTGGCGGCCGGCTTCCTGCTCGGCATCCTGCAGTCCTTCGCCTCCATGAACGAGGTCAAGGCGCTCCTGCCGGGCATCGACCACGTCGTCATCTACCTGGTGGCCGTCGTTATTCTGCTGACGCTGCCGCGCGGGCTGCTCGGCCGCAAGGGCATGATGGAGGAGTGAGCCATGTTCAACAACCCAACACGCAATGACTGGCTGCTGCTGGCCGGCTTCTCCCTCGTCGTCCTCTGCCTGCCGATCCTCCTCGAGCCGATCGGCGCGGCCTATCCCGCGCTCATGCAGAAGTTCTGCATCTTCGGCATCTTCGCCATCGGCTTCAACATCCTCTTCGGCCTCACCGGCTACCTGTCCTTCGGCCATGCGGCCTTCCTCGGCGTCGGGTCCTATGCCGCCGTCTGGTCGTTCAAGCTCTTCACGATGAACGCCATCCCGGCGATCGTCATGGCGGTGGTCTTCGCCGCGCTGTTTGCGCTTGCCATCGGCTATGTCAGCCTGCGGCGGTCGGGCATCTACTTTTCCATCCTCACGCTCGCCTTCGCGCAGATGAGCTACAACCTTGCCTATTCGGTGCTGACGCCGCTGACCAACGGTGAAACCGGGCTGCAACTGTCGCTACAGGATCCGCGGATGATCGACGCGCTGTTCTTCGAGCCGGGCGCCGGCCTGCCGCGGGTCAATCTCTTCGCGCTCAACATCAGCGGCGGCGGCTATGCCGGCTTCTATCTGTGCGCTATCGCGCTGATCGTCTGCTTCTTCATCTCGCTCTGCATCTTCCGCTCGCCCTTCGGCCTCATGCTGCGGGCGATCAAGTCCAACCAGATGCGCATGCGCTATACCGGCTTCAACACGCGGCCGTACCTTCTCGCCGCTTTCGTCATCTCCGGCATGTATGCCGGGCTGGCGGGCGGGCTGATGGCCGCGACGGACCCGCTGGTCGGAGCCGAGCGCATGCAGTGGACCGCATCGGGCGAGGTCGTGCTGATGACGATCCTCGGCGGGGCGGGCACGCTGGTCGGGCCGGTGCTCGGCGCCGCAGCGATCAAGTATTTCGAGAACATCTTCTCCGCCTTCAGCGACACGGTGCTGCACTCCGCCTTCGGCTTCCTGCCCGACGCGATCGAGGACCCGATCGTCGCCTTCTTCTCGCTGTTCGTCGGCGACGGCTGGAACCTGACGCTCGGCGTGGTATTCATGCTCATCGTCATCTTCCTGCCCGGCGGCATCATGGAAGGCCTGCGGCGCCTCTATGCGCTGTTCCGGCGGCCGCCGGACGGGAAGACCAAGGCCACATCAACACAAATCCAGCCGGCGGAGTAGAACGATGTCGAAACGCAACGTGGTCCTGCATGTCGCGGACGTACACAAGAGCTTCGGGGGCCTGCATGCCCTGTCCGACGTCGACCTGCAGGTCGAGGAGGGCACGACCCATGCGATCATCGGGCCGAACGGGGCGGGCAAGTCCACCCTTCTCAATGTCTGTATCGGCCGTATCGCGCCTGACAGCGGTGCGGTCGTCTTCGGCGGCCAGGTCATCACCGGCAAGCAGCCGCACGAGATCAACCAGATGGGCGTCGTGCGCGTCTTCCAGACGCCGGAGATCTTTCCGGACCTGACGCTGCTGGAGAATGTCATGGTGCCGGCTTTCGCCAAGCGGGACGGCGCGTTCCGGCTGAACGCCGTGCGGCCGATGGCGCGGCGCACCGACATTCGCGACGAGGCGATGCACTGGCTGGAGGATGTCGGCCTTGCCGGCCAGGCCGGCGCGGTCGCCGCCAGCCTGTCGCGCGGCGACAAGCGCCGGCTGGAACTGGCTATGGGCCTCGTCCAGAGCCCCAAGCTGCTTCTGCTCGACGAGCCGACCGCCGGCATGTCGCGGCACGACACCAATTCCACGATCGATCTTCTGAAGAAGTTCAAGGGGAGAGGCATGACCAAGGTCATCATCGAGCACGACATGCATGTCGTGTTCTCCCTGGCCGACCGCATCACCGTGCTCGCCCAGGGCCGCATCATCGCCGATGGCCCGCCCGAGCAGGTGAGGGGGGATCCGAAGGTTCAGGAAGCCTATCTGGGAGGAGGACACGCATGAACGCCGTGACCATGCCCCTTGTCGCCGCCGTCGAGCAGCAGGCCTATTTCAGCGTCCGCGACATCCACGCCTATTACGGCGAGAGCTATATCGTGCAGGGCGTCAGCTTCGATATCGCCGAGGGCGACGTCGTCGCCCTGCTCGGCCGCAACGGCGCCGGCAAGACCTCGACCTTGCGGACGCTGGCGCGCGCCGGCGACCCGGAACTCAGGTCCGGCGAGATCTGGCTCGCCGGCCAGCCCGTCCATACGCTCAAGGATTTCCAGGCCGCTCGCCTCGGCATCCAGCTCGTGCAGGAGGACCGGCGCATCATCCCGGGCCTGACGGTGGAGGAGAACCTGCAGCTCGCCCGCATCGCCGAGCCGCGCGGCTGGGCCATCGAGGAGGTCTACCAGCACTTTCCGCGCCTTGCCGAGCGGCGCAAGCAGGAGGGCACCACGCTTTCGGGCGGCGAGCAGCAGATGCTGGCCGTCGCCCGCGCCCTGGTGCGCGATATCAAGCTGCTGCTGCTCGACGAGCCCTATGAGGGATTGGCGCCCGTCATCGTCAAGGAGATCGAGCGCATCGTGCACGATATCAAGCAGCGCGGCATCACCACGATCATCGTCGAGCAGAACGCCGTCGCGGCGCTGGAGCTCGCCAACCGGGCGGTGATCCTCGACATGGGCGAGGTGGTCTTCGACGGCGCGGCGGGGGACGTGCTCGCCGACGAGACGTTGCGCAACCGGTATCTGGCCATCTGAGCTTCAGCCGAAGCGCTGGAGCGCCAGGGCGAAGAGGTCGGTATCGACATTGCCGCCGGAGGTGACCGCGATCACGGTGTCGCGGTCGATGGCGGCGCCGTGGAAGAGGGCCGCCGCGAGCGCGACCGCGCCGCCGGGCTCCACGATGATCTTCAGCCGCTTGAAGGCGAGCGCCATGGCGTGCAGCACCTCGTCCTCCGTCACGGCGAAGCCGGCCCCGGCGAGGCGCTGCAGGATGGGAAAGGTGATCCTGCCCGGCTCCGGCGTGATGATCGCATCGCAGATCGAACCGGCCATCGCGGCGTTCCGCAGGACCTGCCCGGCCGCCAGCGAGCGTGCCGTGTCGTCGAAGCCTTCCGGCTCGCAGGTCCGCACGGTGAAGTCCGGCGCGGTGGCCTCGAGGGCAAGCGCGATGCCCGAACTCAGCCCGCCGCCGCCGCACGGCACCAGCACGTCGGCCGCCGCAATGCCTTCCTCCTGCGCCTGCTCGGCGATTTCGAGGCCGCTCGTTCCCTGGCCGGCGATGACAAGCGGCTCGTCGAAGGGGCGGATCAGTGTCAGGCCGCGCTCCTCGGAAAGCCGCGCGCCGATGGCATCGCGGTCTTCCGTGCCGCGATCGTAGAGAACGACCTCGGCCCCAAAGGCGCGGGTGTTCTCGATTTTCAGCTTCGGTGCGTCGGCGGGCATGATGATGACGGAGGCGACGCCGTGCCGCGCGGCGGCAAGGGCAACGCCCTGCGCATGGTTCCCCGACGAGAAGGCGATCACGCCGCGCCGGCGCACCGCCGGCTCCAGCCCCGAAACAGCCGACCAGCCGCCGCGGAACTTGAAGGAGCCGGTGTGCTGCAGGCATTCTGCCTTCACGAAGACGCGCCGCCCGGCCACCTCGTCCAGAAAGGGCGACGACAGCAGCGGCGTGCGCCGGACATGGCCCTGCAGGCGGGACCTGGCGGCGACGATCATTTCGATGGAGGTCATGGAGCGGGCTTTCTGTTGATGCGGTGCCCGTTTCATAGAATGCCGCCGCGCCGTTGAGAACGCCCGTTCTTGTCACGGTGACAGGAGCACGGTGATCCCGGCGAAGCCATCGCGGCTTGTTCCATAATTCAGCTTACGCGATTTTCTGCAATCTTTGATTGCGTATCGCTGTAAGGCACCTAAAAGTATGGATGAGCGGTCGACCAGTCCTTGCCATCGGTCACGGCGTCTGCGGCGCGATGAACTGGTAGTAGGCCCAGACGAGCGCGATCACGGCGAGGACGGCGAGCCAGACCAGCCCCTTCTTCGGCCCCGGCGCCTTCGGCTTGTTCTTCTCGTCCGGCTGCGGCTTGCGGCGTTCGAACTTCAGGACATTGTTGTCGTTCACGGCATCCTCCCGGCACGGCGCATGGCATATCGTCAGGAGGTTTAGCGACGATCGGCCCTTCTTCGCAAGCGGAATGGGCAAAGTTCCATGTTCAGCCGTCCCTTTCGGCCACGCCCATATTCTCGAAATGTTTCCGGCCGAGATGGCCGGTGCCGTCGCGGATATCCGCGGCGATGGCGGCTTTCAGCGCCTCGGGATTGCGCGCGACGATGGCGGCAAGCGCTTCGGCGTGGCGGTCGATCTGGTAGGTGGTGGACAGGGTTTCCCCCGCCATGCGCATGAAGGGGGCAAGGCGCAGCCAGAGGGATTCGATCAGCGGCAGCATCACCGTGCCGGGCCGCGCCTCGTAGAGGCAGCGGTGGAAATCGAAGTTCGCCTCGACGAGGCGGCCGAAATCGCGCCTGGCCAGCGCCGCGTCGGCCTGCTGGTCGAAGGCGCGCAGGCGCGCCAGCCGCGCCTCGTCGATGAAGGGCATGGCGCGCTCGGCGGCGCGGGTCTCCAGCGCAATGCGGGCCTCCAGCACCTCCTCGAAGCGCTGCGGATCGAGGTCCGGTACGCGCACGCGGCGATTGTCGAGCAGTTCCAGCGCCCCGTCCGCGACCAGCCGGTGCAGCGCCTCGCGCACCGGCATGGCGCTGACGCCGAGGGTTTCGGCAAGGCCGTTGATCGTCACCGGATCGCCCGGCTCGAACTGGCCCGTCATGATGGCCCGCCGCAAGACGCGGTAGACCCATTGCTTGGCGGATTCGGACGCTTCGCGACCGGCTGCAACCAGCATGCTGACACCCTCCCCCGTCCGCCCGGTCCGCACCATCGTCCCTGGGCTGAATTCTGCGGCCTTTGCAAGCAGGGCGGCTAAAATCGCAAAGCGAGAAAAGGCCCTTTGCAGATTTGATCAAATTATGATTTGTTGTGATCATAAGCAAGATAAGCCTATCACATAAGAGCCGTGATCAGCGGCCGGACAGAGGACAGCCGGCGCTTCGGGCGGAGGAAGCTCGGGACGCCGGACGATAGACGGGGAACCGATGACTGAGACCCGAACGACCGCGGCCCATGGCGGCGCCATCGGCATGCATGGCATCAAGAAATGGTTCGGCAATTTCCAGGCCGTCGACGATGTGACGCTGGATATCCGGTCGAACGAATTCTTCACCCTCCTCGGGCCTTCCGGCTGCGGCAAGACCACGCTCCTGCGCATGATCGCCGGCTTCGAGTTGCCGACGGAAGGCAGGGTCCTGCTCGACGGTGCGGATATTTCCAGCCTCCTGCCGAACCAGCGGCCGGTCAACACGGTCTTCCAGAACTACGCTCTCTTCCCGCACCTGACGGTGGCCGAGAATATCGGCTTCGGCCTCAAGATGCTCGGCAAGCCCCGCGCGGAGGTCGACGGCGTCGTCCGGGACATGCTGAAGCTCGTGCATCTCGAAGGGCGCGGCGACAATCCCGTCACCCAGCTTTCCGGCGGCCAGCAGCAGCGCGTCGCGCTTGCCCGGGCGCTCGCGCCGCGGCCGAAGGTGCTGCTGCTCGACGAACCGCTTTCCGCGCTCGACCTGAAGCTGCGCAAGTCCATGCAGATGGAATTGAAGCGCCTCCAGACCGAAACCGGCATCACCTTCGTCTTCGTCACGCACGACCAGGAAGAAGCGCTCACCATGTCCGACCGCATCGCCGTCATGTCGACGGGCACTGTGCGCCAGGTGGGCTCGCCCTGGGACGTCTACGATCGCCCGGCCGAACGCTTCGTGGCCGATTTCATCGGCGAGACGAATTTTCTGGAAGCGGAGGTCGTTTCGGTCTCCGGCGACCGGGCGCGCGTAAGACTGTCCTCCGGCGCGGAGATTCCGGCCACCTTCCCGGCCGATGTGACGCCGGGCGGCAAGGTGACGGTTGTCGTCCGCCCGGAACATGCCCAGGTCGCAGCCCCCTCGCCCGCGTCGGTGCTGCGCGGCACCGTCCGCGAGATCGTCTATCTCGGCACGGATACGCATTTCCACATCCGCCTGGAGGACGGCACGACCTTCACCGTGCGCCAGCAGAACGCCCGTAGCGGGTCCTGCGGCTTTTCCAGGGACGAGGCGGTCGGCATCAGCCTTAGCGACGACGTCGCGCAGATCTTGAGGGACTGACGATGAGCGGCGCGCAGCAGGCCGCGATCGCGGCCCGGAAAAAGGATATCCGCTCCCGCTGGCTGCTCAGCGCGCCGGCCCTGCTCATCATCTTCTTCGCGGCCGTCGGCCCGCTGCTGGTGATGCTGCTCTATTCCTTCATGGCGAAGGGCGACTACGGCGACGTCAAGTTCGGCGAGTTCTCGCTCGACGGCTGGGTCTCCGTCTTCTTCCAGCGCGACATATTCGACGACACGCTCGGCCTTGCGGACGCGCATCTGTCGATCATCTGGCGCTCGCTCCAACTGTCCTTCTTCACGACGCTGCTCACACTCATCCTTGGTTTCCCGACCGCCTATTTCATCGCGACACGCCCGCCGCACAGCCGCGAGATCTGGGTCTTCCTGGTGACGATCCCGTTCTGGACGAACCTTCTCATCCGCACCTTCGCCATGCAGCAGGTCATCCGCAACGAGGGCCTGCTCAACAATGCCCTGATCTGGCTCGGCGTGATCGATACGCCCCTCCAGATCATGTATACGGACACCGCCAACCTGCTCGGCATGACCTATGTCTACCTGCCGCTGATGGTGCTGCCGCTCTACGCCTCGATCGAGAAGCTCGATTTCCGGCTGGTGGAGGCGGGGTACGATCTCTATGCCAGCCGCCTGCAGGTCCTCAGGCGCATCGTGATCCCGCTGGTGAAACCGGGCATCATCGCCGGCTCGATCCTCGTCTTCATCCCCTCGCTCGGCGCCTATGTCATCCCGCGCGTGCTCGGCGGCGGCAAGAACATGATGCTCGGCAACCTGATCGAGATGCAGTTCGGCTCGGGCCGCAACTGGCCGCTCGGCGCCGCCATGTCGATCACCCTGATGGCGCTGGTGATGGTCGCGCTGATCTTCTATGTGCGCAACGCCTCGCGCGGAGGTTCGAGCCATGTTTAGGTCGCATTTCGACATCCGCTCGCAGCCCGGCTTCGGCTTCATCACGCTCTTCACCTTCTTCGCGCTCTACCTGCCGATCGCCGCGCTGGTCATCTATTCCTTCAACGGGGCCGAATCCCTGTCGCGCTGGGACGGTTTCTCCGCGCGCTGGTTCGTTGCGGCCTGGCGGAACGAGGCGGTCCAGGACGCGGCCATCCGCTCGCTCATCATCGCGATCTGGGCGGCCCTCCTCGCCACGACCGCCGCCACCATGGCCGCGCTCGCGACGACGCGCACCACACCCTATCGCGGCCTCACCTTCAAATATGCGCTCATCAACCAGCCGCTGATGGTGCCGGAGATCGTCACGGCCGTGGCGCTGCTCATCGTCTTCTCGCGCATCAAGGTGTGGACCGGCTATTCCGGCCTCGGCTACCTGATCGCCGCGCACAGCGCCTTCTGCATTCCCTTCGCCTACCTGCCCATCCGCGCCCGGCTGGAAAGCATGGACCTGACGTTGGAGCGGGCGGCGGCGGACCTCTATGCCTCGCGCTGGCAGACCTTCCGGCATGTGACCCTGCCCTTGCTGCGTCCGGCGGTCATCGCGGGCTTCATGCTGTCCTTCGTCATTTCGCTCGACGACGTGGTCATCACGGAATTCGTGAAGTCCGGCGGCCAGGACACGCTTCCGACCTACATGCTGGGCCAGCTCCGGCGCGAGACGACACCCGAGATCAACGCCATCGCCACGGTCTTCCTGGCGCTTTCGACGGCGCTGGTCGTGGTCTTCTTCTTCATCAACCGGAAAAAACAGTAACAAGCGACAGAGAGGAACCGAGAATGAAAACGAAATGGATGACGACGACAGCGACGGCGGCGATCGCCATGCTGGCAATGGCGGGCAGCGCGTTTGCGGCCGGTGAGCTCAACATCTACAACTGGGGTGACTATACCAACCCGGAACTGGTCAAGAAGTTCGAGGAGAAGTTCGACGTCAAGGTGACGGTCACCGACTACGATTCGAACGACACGGCGCTCGCCAAGGTCCGCGCCGGCGGCCACGGCTTCGACATCGTCGTGCCGTCGGCGAACTATGTGCAGATCTGGGTCAAGGAAAGCCTCCTGCAGGAAGCCCGTCCGGACCAGATGGAGAATTTCAAGAATGTCGACGAGCGCTGGGTCGACGTACCGTGGGATCCGGGCCGCCACTACACCGTTCCGTGGCAGTGGGGCCTGACCGGCATCGGCGTCAACACCTCCGTCTACAAGGGTGACATCAACACCTCGGCGATCTTCCTCGATCCGCCGGCCGAGCTTGCCGGCAAGATCAACGTCGCGCCGGAAATGAACGACGTCCTCTTCGCCACGATCAAGTATTTCGGCGGCGAATGGTGCACGATGGACAAGGACGTCCTGCGCAAGGTCCGCGACAAACTCGTCGAAGCCAAGACGAAATGGCTCGCCATGGACTACAGCGTGACCGAGAAGCTGCCGGCCGGCGACTATGCCGCCGTCTACTACTGGAACGGCGCCATCATGCGTTCGCGCATCAAGAACCCGGACATCAAGTTCGGCTATCCCAAGGAAGGCTTTGCCTACTTCATGGACAGCGTCGCCATCCTGAAGGACGCCAAGAACGCCGAGAACGCCAAGCTCTTCATGAACTTCATCATGGATCCGGAGAATGCCGCGCTGATCTCGGCCTTCGCCAAGTATGCCAACGGCATCAAGGGTTCGGACAAGTTCCTGCCGGCCGACATGCAGAACGCGCCGGAACTGGTCGTGCCGGCGGAGTTCGAGCCGTCGGGCGAATTCCTCGCAAGCTGTGAGCCGGAGGTGCAGCAGCTCTACACCAAGATCTGGACCGAACTGCAGAAGTAAGCGGCAAAGCCGCGACAACCGAGGACAGCCGCACGCGGGAGGGCAGTGCCTTCCCGCGCTTCGGTTGCATATGGGATGATCAGGACATTCAAGGACAGGCACGGCTTTGCCCGTGCGGATATCACGCTCGCCAACTGGCGCACCGCCCCCTATAGCCGCTGGACCTTCCAGAATGTGCGCGATCTCGTGCCGACGGCGGTGATCGCGGCCGAGGTGCCGGCCGCCGAAGCGCCGCTTGCCAGCGACGCCTTTCTCGATGCGCCGATGGAGACCGGCCTTGCGGGGGCCGCAAGCGCCCGCGCCTTCCTCGACTTCGCCCATACGGACGCCTTCGTGATGATGCGGCGCGGCGAGGTCGTCGCGGAATATTACGCCCCGCATGCCGACCCCGCCGCGCCGCATCTCGTCTTTTCCATCTCCAAGTCGCTGACGGCCGTCGTCTCCGGCATCCTGGAGGCGCAAGGGCTGATCGATCCCGACCGACCGGTGGCCGATTACCTGCCGGAGGCGAGCGGCAGCGTCTACGGCGAATGCACCTATCGCGACGTGCTCGACATGCGCGTCAGCCTGGATTTCGAGGAAGCCTATCTCGATCCGCACGGCGCCTTCGCGCGCTATCGCCGCGCCATGCTGTGGAACCCGCCGGCGCCGGATATCGCGCCGGAGACGCTGGCCTCCTTCCTCGTGACCCTGGAAAAGGCCGAGCGGCCGCATGGCGGGCCGTTCTACTATGCCTCGCCCAATGCCGACCTGCTCGGCGTCGTCATCGAGCGCGTCACGGGCGCGCGCTTCGCCGACCTTGCGTCCGATCTCCTCTGGAAGCCGATGGGCGCGAAGGGCAATGCCGACATCACGGTGGACGCCATCGGCACGCCGCGCACGGCGGGCGGCGTTTCCGTGACGGCGCGCGACCTTGCCCGTCTCGGCGAACTCCTGCGGAACCACGGCGTGCGCAACGGCCGGCAGATCGTGCCGGAGAGCTGGATCCGCGACATGCAGGAGAACGGCGACCGGGAGGCCTGGCAGCAAGGCCGCAATGTCGACCTGCCGAACGGGCGCTACCGCAGCCAGTGGTATCAGTCGGGTGAGGAAGACGGCGCGTTCTGCGCGATCGGCATCCACGGCCAGTGGCTCTACGTCGATCCGAGCACCGAGACCGTCATCGTCAAGCTCTCCTCCCAGCCGGAGCCGCTGGGCGACGAGGAGAAGCAGGACGTCTTCACCTTCTTCCGCGCGCTCTGCCGCCGGGCAATCTGATCGCATTTTCGAGGACAGGCCATGCAGAGGGAAGCGAGCTTTATCATCCGCAACGCGCGGGTGCTGACGATGGATGCGGCGAACCCGCGGGCGAGCGCGGTCGCCATTGCCGGAAACCGCATCCTGGCCGTCGGCTCCGAGGCTCAGGTTGACGCCTTCTCCGGGCCCGACACCCATGTGATCGACGCGCGCGGCGGCACGGTGCTGCCCGGCTTCAACGAAGCGCATATGCACATCTTCGGCGGTTCGGCCGAACTCAGCGAACTGTCGCTCGCCGGCGTCAAGGGGTTCGACGCGCTGGAAAAGGCGGTGAAGGCCTATGCCGCCGAATACCCGGAGCGCCAGCTCCTCATCGCGCAGCAGGCCGATTACACGATCCTTTCCGACGACGAGCGCATGACGCGCCATCATCTCGACCGTATCCTGCCGGACCGGGCGCTGCTGATCGTCGCGCCCGACCACCACACCGCCTGGGCCAACACGACGGCGCTCACGATGGGCGGCATCCTGGGGGGGCGGGACGTCGGAGTCGGCAATGAGATCGTCATGGGCGAGGACGGCCTTGCGAGTGGGGAACTGCGCGAGAGCAACGCCATCCGCCCGGTTTCCGCCTTCGGCGAGACCGGCGGGCGCGAAATGCTCGGCGTCGGCACCGGCTCCGACCCGGAACATGTGACGGCAGAGGAGCGCGCCGGTGACATCGAGGTCATCAAGCGGGGCCTTGCCTATGTCGCCTCGCTCGGCATCACCTCGCTGCAGAACATGGACGGCAGCCTGTACCAGCTTGAAATGCTGGACGAGATCGAGCGCACGGTGGGCCTGCCGGTGCGCGTGCGCATGCCCTTCCACATGAAGAACTTCATGCCGCTGTCGGACCTTCAGACAAAGGCCGCAGCCTGGCGCGAGCGCTTCAATACCGATCGCCTGCGCTGCGACTTCGTCAAGCTCTTCATGGACGGCGTGACGGAATCGGGCACCGCCGTTTTCGTCGACGACTATGCACACCAGCCGGGCTGGAAGGGTGAGCCGCTGTTCTCGCAGGACCATTTCGACAGCATCGCCGTCGCCGCCGACAGGCTCGGCCTGCCGGTCGCCGTCCACGCCATCGGCGACGGCGCCGTGCGTATGGTGCTGAACGGCTACGAGGCCGCCATCAAGGCGAACGGCAGGCGCGACAGCCGCAATCGCATCGAGCATATCGAGGTCGTGCATCCCGACGACATTCCCCGTTTCAAGGAACTCGGCACCGTTGCCTCCATGCAGCCGACCCACCCGCCGGGCAGCGCCGGCCTGCCGCTCGAGCCCTATCTCTCCTATATCGGCGAAGGCCGCTGGCCCCATGCTTTTGCCTGGCGCACGCTGGTCGATGCGGGGGCCGAGATCGTCTTTGCCACCGACTGGCCGGTCTCGCCGCTCGATCCGATGCACTGCATCCAGTGCGCCATGACGCGGGAACCGTGGAAAGAGGGCCTGAAGGACCAGCGGCTTTCGCTTGCCGAGACGCTGGCCGCCTATACGAAGAACAGCGCCTGGGTCGAATTCATGGAGGACCGCAAGGGCATGCTGAAGCCGGGCTATCTCGCGGATATCGTCGTGCTCTCCGGCGATGTGGAGGCGGCGGTCGCCGCGGATCTCGCCGCGATCCGTCCCGTCACGACCCTGTGCGACGGGCGCGTCACCTATCAGGCGTAACGGCAGCGATACGGGCCACGCGGCGGAATTTCCGCCCGTGGTTTTTTCAAAGAGCATCGGACGGGGCGCTGAAGCTGCCGCATCTGAATGTATAAAGCGTGGCACCTTGCAGCGCCCCGTTCGGCGGTTTTTGCGCGCGACTGCGGTCTCTCTGCGATGGCGGGGTCCGTGGGAACAGTGGCGCGCCCTTCCGCAGAAGGGGTCATGCACGCCCTCAGGATTTCACGATGCCGCAGCCACGACCGCCGGTCGGCATCGTCTTCCACTGCGCCATGCGAGCAGGGCCGGAGCCCCCGGACGCCGCATGGCGCAGCCGCCATGTTGTGTGCCGCACAGGCACGCCCGGCGACTTGATCGGGGCAAAACGGCGGTCCGGTCCGACACCCCGCCGTTTCCCCCGTTTCGCCGGAGGGAGACCATTTTCCGCGCGCCCGGGGCGTGAAGTTTTGCGTCGTCCCTTCACGCCCCGCGCCGACCCCGCCTCGCCGCAACGCCTTGCGGTGTATCCGCGGCGGGATGGGGGATTGTAGGCACGGGTTTGAGGGGCGGGGAAAATGTGGGGTGTGTTTTTTGCCGAGCGGGATTGCTGCGGGGTGCTCGGTAGGGCGGTGGGAGCGTGCCGCAAGGCGTGGATCCTCGGGTCAAGCCCGAGGATCCATGCGGGTACCGTCAGGCCTGGCGGCCGAGATCGACCAGGTAGGTGTTTTCCGTGCGGGATTTCGCATAATCCTCGGGGCGGATTTCTGCGAAGAGCAGGGTTTCGCCTTCCGCCGGCGCTTCGGCGAGCAGCTTGCCATCCGGCGCGGCGATGCGCGACAGGCCGGCATAGGTGAAGCGGTCGTCGGCGCCGCAATGGTTGATATAGGCGACGAAGACCTGGTTCTCGAAGGCGCGGACCTGGATCATGTGGCCGGCGATGAAGGTGCCGGACGATCCCTTCGGCAGGGCCGTCGGAACCACGATGAGGTCGGCGCCGGCGAGCGCAAGGCGGCGCACGTTCTCCGGAAACTCGACGTCGTAGCAGATCAGCATGCCGAGGCGGATGCCGCCGAGTTCCACCATGACGGAGGCGGGCGCGGCGGGGCGGAAGACGCTGCGCTCGTAATCGCCGTAGAGATGGGATTTGCGGTAGACGGCATTGGTGCCGATGCCGTCGGTGAAGAGCGCGCTGTTGTAGGTGTGCCCGCCCTCCTGTTCGGCGAAGCCCGCGACGATGGCGAGCCCGTTGTCCCGCGCGATGGCGGCGAGCCGGCTGGCGACCTCCCCCGTCGCGGGCGAGGCGAGCCGGCCGAAGGCCGCCTCCCCTGCCCCGTAGCCGGTGACGGCAAGCTCCGGAACGACGAGCAGTTTCGCGCCGCCCGCCGCCGCGTCGGCGGCGGCAGCGGCGATGCGCTCGATATTGGCCTCGCCGTCACCGGCGATGGCATGCATCTGGAGGGCCGCGATCCGCATGGTTGCTCCTGTTACGCATTGTCCGGACGGAAAAGCGATTCCGCTTTTACTGGAAATGCTCCTAATCCTTTGTCGACATCGCCCCGAGCAGCTTGGGCAGATCGCCGAAGCGCGCGACGAGGCCGAAAATGGTGGCGGCGATGGCGACGAAGAGGATCGTGACCGAGGCCATGGTCGGCGTATAGCCGTAGCGCAGGGCGTTGAAGATCTTGATCGGCAGCGTCTCCATCGTGAAGCCGATCGTCATGTAGGCCACGATATATTCGTTGAGCGACAGGACGAAGGCGAAGGCATAGCCGGAGACCAGATAGGGCAGGATGAGCGGCAGGACCACCGTGCGGAAGATCGTGCGGTCGTCGGCGCCCATCGTGGCGGCCGCTTCGACCAGCGAGCGGTCGATGGAGGAGAAGCCGAGCGACAGCGTCACCAGCGGCAGCGTCACGAAGAAGATCGCATGGCTGATCACCGCGGTCGCCGGCTGGCCGTAGAACCCGGTCGCCGCCCAGAAGGTGAGAAGGCCGAGCGCCGTGATGACCGGCGGTAGCGTGAAGGGCGCGATGCCGAGCAACTGGAAGATGTTCGCCCAGGGCGCGTCGCGCCGCCACAGGAACCAGGCGAGCGGCAGGGCGATGAGAAGCGCCACCGCCGCCGAGAGGGCGGCGAGCGTGATCGAGGCGAAGAGCGCGCTGCGCCATTCGCTGTTGGTGAAGATCTCGCCGTACCAGCCGAGCGAAAAACCCTGCGGGGGGAAGGCGAGCGTCTGCTTCTCGTTGACCGAGACGCCGGCCACCACGATTATCGGCAGCGAGAGGAAGAGGCCGACGAGGCCGAGATAGACCTTCTGCAAGAGCGCGTTCATGCGGCTTCTCCCTTGCGGCCGGCATAGACGGTGAGCGCGACGAGGCCGAGCGTGACGAGCACGAGGAACACGGCCATGGCGGCGGCGAACGGCATGTTCGACTGGTAGATCGCCTGGTCGGTGATGAGGACGGAGAGCGTCCAGTGCTGCGGCCGGCCGAGGATCTGCGGCAGCAGGTAGGAGCCGAGCGCGAAGATGAAGACCATGATCAGCGTGGCGACGATGGTGTTGCGCAATGCCGGCACGACGACGGTGAAGAAGGATTTCATCGGCGAGGCGCCGAGCGTGCGTGCGGCCTCCGTCAGGGTCGGGTCGAGCCGCACGAGGGCGGGATAGAGGACGAGCACGGTATAGGGCAGCGCCTGGTAGACCATGGCCGTCAGCACCGCGCCGAAGCTCGGATTGAGCGCCACCGGCTGGTCCATGATGCCGAGCGTGACGAGAAGATTGGTGATGCCGGCGGTGCGCGAGAACAGCGTCGACCAGGCAAAGCCGATGATGACCTCCGACAGCGACAGGATGGAGAGCAGCGCCACGAGCCAGAGCACCTGCGTCCTGCGCCTGGCGCGCGAGAGGAGATAGGTGAAGGGCAAGGCGAGCACGACGCAGCAGATGGCGACCATGACTGCCAGGAACAACGAGAAGCCGAGCACCTTGCCGAAAAACAGGCTGAGGAAGCGGGCATAGTTGTCGAAGACGAAATCCGGCGAATAGAAACCGGCCGGATCGCGCCGGAAGAAGGAAACGGCGATCATCGTCGCGAAGGGCACGACGAAGAAGACGATCAGCATGCCCGCGGGAAAGAACAGCGGGCCGTAGTCGGAGAATTTCTGCGGGGCCTCGCGTCTCATGACTTCAGCACCACGCAATCGTCCGGGTTCAGCTGGAGGCCGACGGTCTGGCCGACGGCGACGTCCGGCCGGGCGTTCGGCATGGAGACGGCGACGACCTGCTTGCCGGCCGCTTCCACGAAGGTCTCGATCGTGCCGCCGAGATCGCGCACGAAGGTGACGGTGCCCGTGATCGGCGCATTGCCGGGCGCGGTGATGTGCACGGCTTCCGGGCGCACCGAGAGGATGCCGGATTTGAGGCCTGCCGGGATGGCAAGGCCGGGGACCGAGGCGCCGAGCACGCTGGCGCCGGTGCCGTCGGCGGAAAAATCGATGAGATTGGTCATGCCGATGAAATCGGCGACGAAGGTATCGGCCGGACGGCGGTAGATCTCCACCGGCGGGGCGGCCTGGCGGATCTCGCCGCCGTTCATCACGACGACCGTGTCGGCCATGGTCATCGCCTCGCGCTGGTCGTGGGTGACGACGATGGTGGTGATGCCGAGGCGCTGCTGGAGCTGGCGCAACTCGACCTGCATGGCCTCGCGCAGCTTGGCATCCAGGGCGGAAAGGGGCTCGTCGAGCAGGAAGAGTTTCGGCGAGATGGCGAGCGCGCGGGCGATGGCGACGCGCTGGCGCTGGCCGCCGGAGAGCTTGGCGACTGGGCGGTCGGCGTAGCCCGGAAGGTGGATCATCGCCAGCAGCTCGTCGACGCGCTTCTTCTGCTCTTCCTTGCCGGCGCCGCGGATGCGCAGCGAATAGGCGATGTTCTCGCCGACCGAAAGGTGCGGGAAGAGCGCCAGCGACTGGAAGACCATGCCGAGATCGCGCTTGTGGGTGGGAACGTGGGTGATGTCCTTGCCGTCGAGCGTGATCGCGCCGCTGGTGGGGAGATCGAGGCCGGCGACCATGCGCATCAGGGTCGTCTTGCCGCAGCCGGACGGGCCGAGCAGGCAGACGAAGGTGCCGTGCGGCACGGTCAGCTCGACATTCCTGACGGCGGTGAAGGTGCCGAACTGCTTGACGATATTCTGGAGGGTCAATCCGGACATTGGGGCTCCGCTCGGCTTACGGTTTGGGACCGGCCGGCCGATCTCTCGGCCGGCCGGCTGGATTCTGGACGGCGCGGCTCAGCCGGCGATCATTTCCGTCCACTTCTGGTTCAGCCAGTCGGCCTTGGACGTATAGAGATCGTAGCGCGGGATGATCGGCTCGATATCCGAGGAGACCGCGGAAAATTCCTCGGCCGTCAGGTCGAGAAGGTCGCGCTTGACCGTGGGGGCGGTGCCGACCTTGCGTGACAGCAGCGACTGAATCTTCGGCTGGCACATGTAGTTGATGAAGGTATGGGCCTCCTCGACCTTCTCCGAGGCGCGCGACAGCGCCCAGCAACCGGAATCCATGATGCCGCCTTCCTTGGGGAAGGTGGAGCGCACCGGCTGGCCGTCGGCGGCGGCAAGGCCCGTCACGTCGTGGTAATACTGGCCCATCGGGATCTCGCCCGACTTCAGCGACTGTTCGAACTGCGCCTCGTCGCGATACCAAAGGCGGACGTTCGGCTTGACCTCGGCGAGCTTCTCGAAGGCCTTGACGAGGCCTTCCTCGGTGTCGAGCGCGTTGGTGCCGCCGAAATGGGTCTTCGCCGTCACTTCGAGCAGGAAGGAATTGGAGACGAGGGCGAGCAAGCCGAGCTTGTCGGCGTTCGCCGGATCCCACAGCGCATTCCAGGAGGTCGGCGCTTCCTTGTAGACGTCGGTGTTGGTGACGAGCGTGATGTACCAGGCGACGGCGCCGATGCCGGCGACGCGGCCGTCGGGATACTTGTTGACGAAATGGTCGATGAGGTTCGACGCGTTCGGGATCTTGGCCGTGTCGAGGGTCGCCCAGAGATCGGTCGACTGGCCCTTCAGCATGGCGACCTGCGACATCATCGAGACGTCGGCCGGCGCCTGGCCGGCCTTGGCGGCCTGTTCGAGCTGGACGAGCCAGGCTTCGCCGGTCGGCTCGGCGACGGATTCGATGGCGATGCCCGTCTCCTTGGTGAAATCGGCGAAGATGTTCTTGTCGAACGAATCCTTGAAGTAGCCGCCATAGACGCCGACCTTCAGCGACTTGTCCTGGGCGCGCAGCACGGCCGGCATGGCCAGAAGCGAGGCGCCGGCAACGCCGGCCCCCAGCACCGCGCGGCGGCTGACATTGGTCTTGAGGATGTCACGCATCGTCATTTTCTCCTGTTGGACCGGCCGACGGGCCGGTGCGTTCCCTTTGTTGCTATTGTATGTCAGGCGGTCCGGGCCACGGAAGGGCTGAAGACCATAAGGCTGAGAATTTCGAACAGAACCTGCGCGCCCGCATGGGCGGTGTTGGTCGTCGCGTCGTATTGCGGAGCGACTTCGACCACGTCGCCGCCGACGAGGTTGACGCCCTTGAGGCCGCGGATCAGTTCCAGTACCTCGCGGCTCGTCAGGCCGCCGATCTCCGGCGTGCCGGTGCCGGGCGCGAAGCTCGGGTCGAGGCTGTCGATGTCGAAGGAGAGATAGGTCGGCCCGTCGCTGACGATCGCCTTCGCCTTCTCGATGATCGCCGGGATGCCGAGGCCGCTCACCTCTTCGGCATGGATGACGGTCATGCCGGATTCGTAGGAGAACTCCCACAGATATTCCGACGAGCCGCGGATGCCGATCTGGATCGTGCGTGTCGGATCGAGCACGCCGTCGAGCACGGCGTTGCGGAACGGGCCGCCATGGTGGAACTTCGTCTGGTCGAAGGAACCGCCCGTATCGCAATGGGCGTCGATATGGATCATGCCGAGCGGCTGCTTTTTCCCGACGGCCTTCATGATCGGATGGGTGATCGAGTGGTCGCCGCCGACGGCCAGCGGAATCACGCCGGCATCGACGATCTGGTTGAAGCGCTTCTCGATGTCGTCATGGCTGAGTTCCAGGCGGTAGCGGCTCTGGAAGGGCACGTCGCCGATATCGGCCACGCGCAGTTCCTGCACCGGGGCGCAGTCGAGGACGTGATTGTAGGGGCCGATGCGCTCGATGGCGCGCATGGCGCGCGGCCCGAAGCGCGAGCCGGGACGGTTGGTGACGCCGAGATCCATCGGCACGCCGGTGATGGCGACCTGGAGATTGCCGAAATCGGGGTTCTCCGCGTCGACCGGCATGTAGGGCGCGGACAGGAAGGTCGGCACGCCGGCATAGGGCGCAAGGCGCGAGCCGCTCTTGGTGAAGATCTTGTCGGCGACCTTGCGGAAGGCGGGGTCAAACAGCTCGCCGCCGTGGCTTGCGCCGTATTTCGCCTTGAGTTCGTCGAGTTTGCTGTCGGCCATGATCCTACCTCACCTTTCGGAAATGCGGGCAGACCGGGGGCCGGAGCAGAAGCGAGCCAAGTGACGTTCCCCCGGGGCTTTGCCCTCGTTCCTTCCAGTATCGTAACAAAACGGCTGGAAAAGCAATTGACATTGTTGTAGCGGTTTGCGTGAGAAAAACTCACATAAGCCGGAACCACCTCCATGGCCGCGCGCCTGCCGCCGCTCAACCCGCTCCGCGCCTTCGAGGCGACCGCCCGTCGCGGCGCGGTCTCGGCTGCCGCGCGGGAACTGAACGTGACGCATGGCGCGGTCAGCCACCAGATCCGCGCGCTGGAGGTTTCGCTCGGCACCGCGCTTTTCGAGCGCGGCGGCAAGCGGCTGAAGCTGACGCCGCAGGGCGCGCTGCTGCTGCCGGCCGTCACCAATGCCTTCGGCGAGATTGCGGCGGCGACGGCGCTGATGAAGCAGCCGGAGACGCGCGGCGACCTCACCGTCACCTGCGTGCCCGCCCTCCTCTCGCTCTGGCTCATCCCGCGGCTCAACACCTTCACCGACCAGTTTCCCGGCGTGCGCGTCACGCTGATCGCCTCCAACGATCCGGATAATCTGCGCTCGCTCGATACGGATGTCAGCGTGCTCTACGGCGACGGCAACTGGCCGGACTGCTGGACGCGGCTGTGGTCCAACCTCCGCCTCTTTCCGGTCGCCAGCCCCAGCCTGCTCAACAGCCGGCCGCTGCGCTCGGTGCGCGACCTTGCCGACCACACGCTGTTTCACGGCGACGACGGGCGCGAGTGGAACACCTGGCTGGCGGCGGCCGATGCGATCGACATGGCGCGCGGGCGCCAGCACTTCATGAGCGACGCCCGGCTTTCCACCGAGGCGGCGCTGCACGGCCAGGGCGTGGCGCTCGGCGACACGATCACCGCCAGCCATCTCATCGCCCGCGGCGAACTCGTCGTGCCCTTCGACCTGACGGTGCCGGCCAACGACGCCTTCTATGTCGCCTGCCGGCAATCGGTGCGCCAGACGCCCATCGCCAGGGTGTTCATCGACTGGCTCTTCGCCTCGCTCGAGGAGAGCCTGCCCGAGCCGCAGGCCTCCGCCCGTCTGGTCCTGCGCGGCCGCGGCGGCCGGGCGGGAGAAAACCATCACCCGACCGCCGTCCCGGCCAAGCGCCGGCCTTCCTCCAACCCCCAGCGCAAGACCCGCGCCTGACTGCCACGGAAACGACCATGCCCCGCTTCAACCCGCTCGTCGAAACCCTCGCGCCCCCGCCGATCCCCTCGGTCTTCGCCTGGGGCAAGGCCTATGACGGCCGCAGCGGCCCGATGATCGACCTGTCGCAGGCGGTGCCCGGCTATCCGCCGCATCCCGACATGCTGCGCCTGCTCGGCGAATACGCCGCCTCGCGCGCCTATACCGGCTACGGGCCGATCGAGGGCGAGGACAGCCTGCGCACGGCCTATGCGCTGCATGTGGCGGAGACCTACGGCGCGGCGATCGCCGCAGGCAACATCCATGTCACCTCCGGCTGCAACCAGGCCTTCATCTGTGCTGCCATGGCGGTGGCCGGGGCCGGCGATGCCGTGCTGATGACCGATCCCTACTACTTCAACCAGGAAACGACGCTCGCCATGCTGGGCATCAGGACCCGGTTTGCCGCCTGCGACCCCGCCGACGGCTTCCTGCCCGACGTGGAGGCGCTCGCCGCCGCGATCACGCCGGACGTGCGCGCCGTCGCGCTCGTCTCGCCGAACAACCCGACCGGGGCCGTCTACCCGCCCGCCCTCCTGGCGCAGATCTACGACCTGTGCGCGGCGCGCGGCATCTGGCTCATCCTCGACGAGACCTATCGCGACTTCCTGCCCCTGGGCGCGGGCCGGCCGCACGACCTCTTCGGCCGGCCGGGCTGGGAGGACACGCTGATCGGCCTCTACAGCTTCTCGAAGTCCTTCTGCATTCCCGGCCATCGCCTCGGAGCGATCACCGCGGGCGCCGCCGTGGTCGAGCAGGTGGCGAAAATCCTGGACAACCTGCAGATCTGCCCGCCCCGCTCCGCCCAGGCTGCCGTCGCCACTGCATTGCCGCTGCTTGCCGACTGGCGCGAGGAGAACCGCCGGGAGATCGCGCGCCGGGTGGAGGCGCTGCTGTCCACGATGGCCGGGGTTCCGGCCTGGCGGGTCGGCGCGGTCGGCGCCTATTTCGCCTTCATCGGCCATCCCTGCGGCGAAGCGCCTTCCGCCCGCGTGGCGGAGAAGCTTGCCCGGGAGGCCGGCATCCTCTGCCTGCCCGGCAGCTATTTCGGCGCGCAGGACGGATATCTCCGCTTCGCCTTCGCCAATGCGGATGTGCCGACGATCGCCCTGCTCAAGGACCGTCTGGCGCGGTTCACGCTGGATTGAGGGAGCGGCCCGCTCTTTCGCCTCGAATGCGGCTTGACCTTGTCATGTGGGAACGTGCCAGCATGGCAGGGCAAATCAGGAGACCCCCATGCGTGACACCGCCCCCCTCGCCTTCACCGTTTCGGACATGACCTGCGGCCATTGCGCCCGGACGATCACCGGCGCCGTGCTTTCCGCCTATCCTGCCGCCAAGGTCGAGATCGACCTCGATGCCAAGCGCGTCACGGTGGCCAATGCCGGCGACCGCGCCGCTGTCGCCTCCCTCATCGAAGCGGAAGGCTATTCTCCGGTCGATGCCGCCTGAATGTCAAAAAGCCGCTTGACCTTGACATGATGGGAAGGTGCACGATCTATCCGAAACAGGATGAAAGGTGCACCATGCTCACCACGCCACGGCCGGCAGACCGGCAGACGATCAAGCTTTCCATCTCGGACATGACCTGCGCGTCCTGCGTGCGCCGGGTCGAAAACGCCATCGGCAAGGTGCCCGGCGTATCGGGCGCCGCCGTCAACCTGGCGACGGAAAGGGCCGACGTGACCTTTGCCGGCGCGCCGGATGCGGCCGCGGTGGCCGAGGCGGTGCGCAAGGCGGGATACGGCGTTTCGGAAGAAGTGCTGGAATTCCCCGTCGAGGGCATGACCTGCGCCTCCTGCATCGGCCGGGTGGAGAAGGCGCTGAAGGCCGTGCCGGGCGTCGTCGAGGCGACGGCGAACCTTGCGCAGGAGCGCGTCCGCGTGCGGTTCCTCAAGGGAGCGGCGGCTTTCGAGGATTTTGCGGCCGCCATCGACCGCGCGGGCTACAAGGCGATACGCGAGACGGCCGAAACGCCGGCCGAGGAAGACCGCCGGGCCGCCGAGGCGAAAACCCTCCGGCGCGACCTTGCGATCGCCGCCGTGCTGACGGCGCCGCTCTTCGTGATGGAGATGGGCGCGCACGCCGTTCCGGCCTTCGGCCATTACATCCATGAAACGCTCGGCATGCAGACGAGCCGCATCATCCAGTTCGTGCTGGCGACGCTGGTGCTCGCCGGGCCGGGCCTGCGCTTCTTCCGCAAGGGCATTCCCAGCCTCCTGCGGCTGGCGCCGGACATGAATTCGCTTGTCGTCATCGGCACGTTTGCCGCCTGGAGCTTTTCCACCGTGGCGACCTTCGCCCCCGGCCTCCTGCCGGGCGGCACGGCCAATGTCTATTTCGAGGCCGCCGCCGTCATCGTGACGCTCATCCTCGCCGGCCGCTATCTGGAAGCGCGGGCCAAGGGGCGCACGGGCGAGGCGATCCGGCACCTTGCCGGGCTGCGCGCCACCTCGGCACGCGTGCTGCGCGACGGCCGGGCCGAGGACGTGCCGCTGGAGGCTGTCGTTCCCGGCGATATCGTGCTGGTGCGGCCGGGCGAGAAGGTGCCGGTCGACGGCGAGGTGACGGAAGGGCTGTCCTATGTCGACGAATCCATGATCACCGGCGAGCCCATGCCCGTCGCCCGCACGACCGGCGACACGGTGACCGGCGGCACGGTCAACACGACCGGCTCGCTGACCTTCCGCGCCACCCGCGTCGGCGCCGACACGGCGCTCTCGCAGATCATCCGCATGGTCGAGGACGCGCAGGCGGCAAAACTGCCGATCCAGGCGCTGGTCGACCGCGTGACGCAATGGTTCGTGCCGGCCGTCATCGCCGTCGCGCTTCTCACCTTCGGCCTCTGGCTCGCCTTCGGGCCGAGCCCCGTCCTCGCCCATGCGCTGGTCAATGCCGTCGCGGTGCTGATCATCGCCTGCCCCTGCGCCATGGGGCTCGCCACGCCCACCTCCATCATCACCGGCACGGGGCGCGCGGCCGAACTCGGCGTGCTCTTCCGCCAGGGCACGGCCCTGCAGACCCTGGAGGGCACCGGCGTCGTCGCCGTCGACAAGACCGGCACGCTGACGCTCGGCCGTCCGACGCTGACGGAGATCGTGCCGGCGGACGGCTTTGCCCGCGACGAGGTGCTGGCGCTGGTCGCGGCCGCGGAGGTGCATTCGGAACATCCCATCGCCGTGGCCATCCTCGAAGGGGCGAAGGCCGAGGGCATCGAGCCGGCGGCGGCGAGCGGCTTTGCCGCGGTTTCCGGCCAGGGCATCGAGGCGACGGTTTCCGGCCGCAAGGTGGCGGCGGGCTCCGCCGGCTTCATGCGCTCGCTTGGGCTCGATGTCGCCCCGTTCTCCGGCCATGCGGACCGGCTGGCCGGCGACGGCGCCTCGCCGCTCTATGCCGCCATAGACGGCAAGCTGGCGGCGCTCTTCGCCGTGACCGACCCGGTCAAGCCGACGACGAAGGCGGCGATCGCCGCGCTGAAGCAGCTCGGCATCGAGGTGGCGATGATCACCGGCGACAACCGCCGCACGGCCGAAGCCGTGGCCGAAAAGCTCGGCATCGACCGGGTGATGGCCGAGGTGCTGCCCGACGGCAAGGTGGCGGCCGTGCGCACGCTTTCGGCCGGCGGCAGGAAGGTCGCCTTCGTCGGCGACGGCATCAACGACGCGCCGGCGCTTGCCGCGGCTGACACGGGCATCGCGATCGGCACGGGCACCGACGTCGCCATCGAAAGCGCCGACGTGGTGCTGATGGCCGGCGACATGCGCGGGGTGGCGGCGGGCATCGCGATCTCTCGGGCGACGATGCGCAACATCCGCCAGAACCTGTTCTGGGCCTTCGGCTACAATGTCGCGCTCGTTCCGGTCGCCGCGGGCCTGCTCTACCCGACCTTCGGCATCCAGCTTTCGCCGGCGCTCGCCGCCGGCGCCATGGCGCTTTCCAGCGTGTTCGTCGTCTCGAACGCGCTGCGGCTGAAGCGTTTCCGCCCCGCGTCCGGCAAGGGAGAGAGCGCATGAACATCGGCGAAGCGGCGGTGGCGACGGGCGTCACCGCCAAGATGATAAGGCACTACGAGCAGATCGGCCTCATCCACGCGGCCGGCCGCACGGGCGCGGGCTACCGCGTCTACGGCCCGAAGGACCTCTCGACGCTCTCCTTCATCCGCCGGGCGCGCGACCTCGGCTTCTCCATCGCCCAGATCCGCGACCTGCTGGCGCTCTGGCAGGACCGCGCCCGCGCCTCCGGCGACGTCAAGCGCATCGCCGGCGAGCATGTCGCCGAGATGAAGGAGAAGATGCGCCTGCTGCAGGAGATGGTGCGCACGCTGGAGCACCTCTCCGCCCATTGCCACGGCGACGACCGGCCGGATTGCCCGATCCTCGATCAGCTTGCGACCGGCATGGCCGAGGAGAAATGTTGCTGAGGATCAGGGCTCGAGCCAGTTCTCGATCCTGAGGCCGGGATAGGCGGCAAAGTCGCGGGCATTGTTGGTGACCAGCACCGCATCGGCCGCGATCGCCTGCGCGGCGATCAGTTTGTCGAGATGGTCGCTCTTGCGCTCCCGAGTCGCCATCCGGACCGGCCCATAGGCGATACCGGCGGCCGTATCGAAGGGGAGAACCGGGATCAGTTCCACGAGGGCGTCGAGGTTGCGCGCCTCCCGTGCCGGATCTCCCGCGCAGGCGACGCCGTAGCGCAGTTCCGCATGGGTGATCGCGGACATTACCACATCGCCGACCGCGCAGGCCGCGAACCTCTCGGCGACCTGTGCCGGCTGGTTCTTCATCAGGTAGATGCACATGTTGGTGTCGAGCATGTAGCGCGGCATCAGAGCGTGTCGCGTTCCGACTGCTCCTGTCCGCCCCGGCCCTCCGCCATGAAATCGGGCGAGAAGCGGGCGAAACGTTCGAGAATGCCGGCGAGCGAGCGCCGCGCGGGGCGAATCCTCAGCTCGTCGCCAAGCCGCTCGATCTCCATCTCTGCATCGGTGTTCTCGTAGGCGAGGTCGGCAGGAATGCGAACCGCCTGTGAATTGCCGTTCCTGAAAACGCGCGTCTTGTGCATGGGCCAACTCCTTCAGGGGAGGATAGCACTCGATCGGCGTTTTTGTACATACTATAATGTGTACATGCAGTCAGCCCGCGGGCGACAGGTGCTCGTGGACCGCGAGCCAGCGGCCGGCGGAATCGCGAGAGAAGACGATGGTCTCGCGCTCGTTGTTCGTCACCCTCTTGCCGCCGATGGAAAGGTCGGTCTCGACGGCGTGGGTGAAGATCGCCACGTCGCCGAGAAGCTGTACCTTGCGGTCCGTCGAGCGGCAGGCGAGCACGCGAAAGCCGTCGCGCTCCTCCCAGAGCGCCCATTCCGCCTCATAGGCGGCGCGGGTTTCGAGGCGGCGGTCGAGATTGTAGAAGAGGAAGCTCGCTTCCTCGGCGAAGGCGGCGAAATAGGCCGTGCGGTCGTGCCGTGCGAAGGCGGCGACCAGCGTTTCGGCGGCGGCGAGGACGGCGGATTGCGGTTCGGTCATGCGGGAGGCTTCCTGTCGCTCAGACGATCTTGATGCTGCTGATAAGGGCGGCGATGGGCTCGTGCTGGGCGTTGACGCGCGCCTTCAATTCCTCCAGCGGCATGGCGTCCACCTTGCAGAACTCGATGAACATCATGTTGAGATTGTTGAAGAAAAGCTCGCCCATTGCCCTGGCGTCGACGCCGGCCTGGACGACGCCGCGCGCCTGCAATGTCTCGACGAGGCGGATGACCTGCGCGCAGAGCTGGCCGTCGAGTTCGGTATAGCGCCTCGATAGCGGCGTGTCCGGCTGCTGGATGGAGATCGCCATGGCGGTGCGCCACATCTCCTTGGAGAGATAGTACAGCGAGTGGTCGTAATACTGGCCGATCAGCGTGCGCAGCGCCTCGGCCGCGTTCAGCGGCGGGTTGGCGACGATGCGCGCCCCGCCCTCCAGCACCTCCGTCACCTCCATGGCGACGGTGGCGACGAGGATGTCGCCCTTGTTCTGGTAGTAGTTGTAGAGCGTGCCGACGGAGACCTCCGCCATCTCGGCGATGTCCTCGATGCGCGCGCTGTCATAGCCCTCGCGGCGGAACAGCGTGGTGGCAGCTTCAAGGATGCGGCGCGTCCTGTCCGCCTTCTGTTTCGCGCGCAATCCGGCCATGGAACCTCCGTTGGAATCTCCTCAAAAATGAGATTGACTTAAAAAATGAACTCGTTCAATCTTTTTTCTCAAGGCACTGCAAATGAGTGTCATCCGCCAGGTCGAAAGCCTGCAGCCAGAGGGAAAGACGATGAAGACAACCGTTTCGGGCGGGCTCGTCCGCCGCATGCTTCTTGCCACCGCCGCCATCACCCTGTCGCCGGCCGGCGCCCTGGCGCAGGATGAGCTGAACGCGCTCGTCTGGTGCGACCATACCGATCCCGCGCTGGTGGAGCCCTTTGAGAAGGCCAACAACGTCAAGGTCAACCTCAAGGAATACGAGGGCACGGGCGCGGCGATCTCCATCATCGAGCAGTCCCGCCCCGGCGACTGGGACGTGCTGGTCATCGACGCGGTCGACGTGCCGCGCGCCATCGACATGGAGATCCTCGGCGAGATGCCGGCCGATCAACTGCCGCTCGGCGACCTGTTCCCGGAGGTGCGCATGGCGGAGACGACCACCAAGGACGGCAAGGTTTACGCCGTTACCGAAAAATTCGGCTACAACACGATCTCCTACGACAAGACGAAGGTCGATCCGGCCGACATGGAAGACCTCTCGGTCATCTGGTCGGACAAGTACAAGGGCCGCATCGCGCTCTATGATTACTACCTGCCGATGGTCGGCCTTACCGGCGTCGGCATCGGCAAGAAGACGGCGGACCTGACGCAGGACGACCTGCCGGCGATCAAGGACAAGCTGTTCGAGATGAAGAAGGCCGCCCGCCAGGTGAGCGACGTCGTCGCCTCCCAGACGGCGCTGGCGACCGGCGAGGTGGATATCGTCGTCGGTGGCGGCGAATGGCTGACCGCCGGCCTTTCGGCGGAAAAGCCGAACCTCGACTGGACGATCCCGAAGCAGGGCGCGCTGCGCTGGGCGCAGTCGATCGGCGTCTTCAAGGATTCGGAAAAGCAGGATCTGGCGCTGAAATTCGTGCAGTACATCGTCAGCCCCGAGGGGCAGGCGCGGCTTGCCACCTCCTCCTGCTACTGGGCGATGCCGGCGAACGCCAAGGCGGGCGAGCACCTGAGCGACCAGCAGAAGACGGCGCTGCGCTGGGACAGGCAGGCGGAGTACCTGAAGAATTCGCAGCTCTACCCGGTGGCGGACGCCGACATGGATGCGGCGATGCAGGACGTCTGGACGGAGATGTTGCAGCAGTAAGGGCTGGCGGGGAGGCGTGGATCCTCGGGTCAAGCCCGAGGATGACGAAAGAAGGGAAGGATGGCGGGCTCGGGCGACGGACCCGCCTGCCGCACCACCCTACGGCCTCGTCATGCCTCCTCCCCTCCGTCATGCCTCCTCCCCTCCGTCATCCTCGGGCTTGACCCGAGGATCCACGCTCCGAGCACTCACGAGCAAGGGAAGCCACGACGATGACCGCCACTGCCCTCGAACGCGCGGAACGCCGCAAGGCCCTTGCCTTTGCCCTGCCGGCGCTTCTCTGGACGGGCTTCTTCTTCCTCGTGCCCTTCGCCTATATGGCGGCGATCAGCCTGTGGACGCGGCAGGGGCGCGAGATCGTCGCGACCTGGACGTTCGACAATTATGCCGCCTTCTTCGAGAAGGCGCATCTTTTCAAGGGACTGGTCGTCTCGCTGGAGGTGACGGCGGCCGTCACGGTCATCTCCGTGCTGCTCGCCTATCCGCTGGCCTGGATCATCGCCGAGCGGGTGCCGAAGAAATGGCAGCGTTTTGCCCTCGTCATGGCGATCCTGCCCTTCTGGACTTCCTATGTCGTGCGCTCCTATTCCTGGCTGCTGGTGCTCTCCAAGGGCGGCGTCGTCAACCAGGCGCTGCTTGCCCTCGGCGTGATCGCCGAACCGCTGGAACTGTCGGCCAACCGCACCGGCACAATCATCGGCTTCGTGCACTTCTTCGTCATGCTGCTGACGCTGACGATCTATGCCAACCTCATCCAGCTTTCGCCGAACTATCGCCGCGCGGCGGCGGACCTCGGCGCGAACGCCTTCCAGACCTTCTGGCATGTCGTTCTGCCGCTGACGCTGCCCGGCATCATGGTCGGCGCCTTCCTCACCTTCGTGCTGTGCATCGGCGATTACATCACACCGCAGATCCTCGGCGGCAACAACGAGCTGGTCCTGCCGCAGGTCATCATGCTGCAACTGGGACGACGGGCGGATTTCCCGATGGCGGCCGCGCTCTCGCTGGTGCTGATGGTCGTCGTCACGCTCGCCTATATCGCCTGCGCCCGCTGGCTGAAGATGGAGAGGACGTGAGCATGCGCCATCTCGCCACCGGCTTTGCCGCGCTCTATGCCGGCCTCCTCTATCTCTTCATCTTCCTGCCCGTCGTCGTGCTCGTCCTGTTCTCCTTCCAGGACGGCACGCTGCCCGTGCCGCCGCTGAACGGCCTGACGCTGCGCTGGTACGAGGCGGTCTTTTCCGACGGCAAGCTGATGGCCGCGCTCGGCAATTCGCTCGTGGTCGCCGTGATCTCCTCGGCGGTCGCCTGCCTCATCGGCTTCCTCGCCGCCTATGCCTTCGCGCGCTACACGCTCCCCGCCTCCGCCCTCCTGCGCGGCCTCATCGTCGCGCCGATGACGGTGAGCACGCTGATCATCGGTCTCGGCCTGCTCTCGGTGCTGAACGTCACGGGCCTGCGGCTCTCGCTCGTCACGGTCGGCATCGGCCATGTGGTGATCAACCTGCCGCTCTGCTTTGCCATCATCTATGCCTCGATGGGCGAGCACCAGGTGAACATCGAGCGGGCGGCGCGCGATCTCGGGGCCAGGGACTGGCAGGTCATGCTGCTCGTCACCGCGCCCATGCTGCTGCCGTCGATCCTTGCGGCCTTCTTCCTCTCCGTCACCTTCAGTTGGGACGAGTTCATCGTCGCATTCCTCCTGTCCCGCTTCGACGTGACGCTGCCGGTCGAAATCTGGAGCATGCTGCGCTCCGGCCTCGATCCGAGGACCAACGCCATCGGCTCCGTCGTCTTCCTCGTCTCGGTCGCGTTCCTCATCGTGATGGAGCTCGCCGTCTTCCGCAAAACCGGGAAATCCTCATGACCGCCGACGTCTCCATCCGCAATGCCACGAAGGTCTTCGGCGCTTTCCGGGCGCTCGACGACGTCTCGCTCGATATCGCGGCGGGCGAGTTCATCGTGCTGCTCGGCCCCTCCGGCTGCGGCAAGACCACGCTGCTCTCCATCCTCGGCGGCTTCATCGAGCCGACCTCGGGCACGATCGCGATCGGCGGGCGCGACATGACGCATGTCTCCCCCGCCAAACGCCCGACGACCACCATGTTCCAGGATTATGCGCTCTTCCCGCATATGTGCCTGCGCGACAATGTCGGCTTCGGCCTCAGGATGCGCGGCATGGGCCGGGCGGAACGTTACGAGAAGGCGTTTTCCTATCTCGACCTCGTCGGCCTCAGGGCCTCCTCGGCGAAGAAGCCGCACCAGCTTTCGGGCGGCCAGCGGCAGCGCGTGGCGCTCGCCCGAGCGCTGGCGGTCGATCCCGACGTGCTGCTGCTCGATGAGCCGCTCGGCGCGCTCGACCTGAAGCTGCGCCGGCAGATGCAGGACGAGCTGAAGGCCATCCAGAAGCGCGTCGGCACCACCTTCGTGCATGTGACACACGACCAGGAGGAGGCGATGGCCATCGCCGACCGCATCGTTGTGATGAACAAGGGCCGCATCGAGGATGTCGGCACGCCGGCCTCGATCTACATGCGGCCGCGTTCGCTGTTTTCCGCCGGCTTCATGGGCGAGGTGAACCTTTTGCCCGCCAGGATGCGCGGCGCGGCGGCGAACGAGGCGGAGGTCGAGACGGCGCTCGGCCGCGTCGCCCTGCCCGCCTCCGCCTTCGTCTCGGGCATGCCGGCGGCGGGCTGCGACGTCACGCTCTGCATTCGCCCGGAGCACTTCCGCTCCGCGACGTCGGAGGTGCCGACCGTTTCGCTCGGCCGCGGGCGCATCACCGGCAGCGCCTTCTTCGGCACGCATCACCGCTGCCATGTCGCGGCGGACGGCACGGTGCTCACCGCCCACCTGCCGCAGACCGACAATCCGGAGGTCGGCACGGAGCTTGACCTTCGGCTGAAGGCGGATAGCATCGTCGTGCTTCAGGACGGAGCGGGAGTTTGAGGATCACATGCAGCGCATCCGCCCGGAGGACTGGTACAGCCTGCGTCGCCTCGACGACGGCGTGACCGCGATTAGCGAGCCCTACATCCAGGAGTTCTACCGCTGCAACATCTGGCATGTGCGCGGGCGCGACAGGGACATGCTGGTCGACAGCGGCATGGGCGTCGTCTCGCTCACCGAATGGGTGCCGCTCGTCACCGAGCGCGACCTGATCGCCGTGGCGAGCCACACCCATTTCGACCATATCGGCTGCCATCACGAGTTCGAGTGCCGCGCCGTGCACGCCGCCGAGGCCGATCTCCTCGCCAATCCGACGCGGGAGAACACGCTCGCGGACCCCTACGTCACCGACGATATCTTCGACGCGCTGCCGCCCGAGCCCTATTGCTCGAAGTGCTATGCGGTGAAGAAGGCGCCGGCGACGCGCATCCTTGCGGACGGCGACATCATCGATCTCGGCGACCGGCGGTTCGAGGTCATCCACACGCCGGGCCACTCCCCGGGTGGTATTGCGCTCTACGAGAAGGCGACCGAAATTCTCTTCTCGGGCGATATCGTCTACGATGGCCCGCTGATCGAGGATACCTACCATTCCGACGCGGCGGACTATCTCGCCTCGATGGAGCGCCTCCTGACCCTGCCGGTGCGGCTGGTGCATGGCGGCCATTTTTCAAGTTTCGGTGGCGATCGCTACCGCCGGCTCATCCGCGGCTGGCTCGACGAAAAACAGAAGTGACGGGAGAAAAACATGCTCGATAAGCGCAAATTCTACATCGACGGCCAGTGGGTGGACCCGCTGAAGCCCAACGACCTTCCGGTGATCAATCCGGCGACGGAAAAGCCGATCGCGGTGATCTCCATGGGCTCCGCCGCCGATATCGACCGCGCCGTCGCCGCCGCCAAGAAGGCTTTCGCGACCTACAGCCGGACCAGCGTGGAAGAACGCCTGGCGCTGCTGGAAAAGCTGCTGGACATCTACAAGCGCCGCTACGAGGAGATGGCGCGCACCATCACGCTGGAACTCGGCGCGCCGATCACCATGAGCACGGAGCAGCAGGCGGATGTCGGCGTCGGCCACCTGCAGGGCTTCATCGACGGGCTGAAGCGGCTGAAGAGCCGCGAGGTGCTGGCGAACGGCGACGTGCTGCGCCGCGAGCCGATCGGCGTTTGCGGCCTCATCACGCCCTGGAACTGGCCGATCAACCAGATCGCGCTGAAGGTGGTTCCGGCGCTGGCGACGGGCTCGACCTGCGTGCTGAAACCGTCCGAATTCACCCCGCTCAACGCCCTTCTCTATGCCGAGATGGTGCATGAAGCGGGCTTCCCGGCCGGCACGTTCAACCTCGTCAACGGTGACGGCCTCGAATGCGGCGCGGCGCTTTCCAGGCACAAGGACATCGACATGATGTCGTTCACCGGTTCCACCCGCGCCGGCATCGCCGTCAGCAAGGATGCGGCCGATACGGTCAAGCGCGTGACGCTGGAGCTTGGCGGCAAGTCGCCGAACCTCGTCTTCGCCGATGCGGACCTGGAAGACCGCGTCGCCGGCAGCGTGCGCGAATGCTTCAACAATTCCGGCCAGTCCTGCGACGCCCCGACCCGCATGCTGGTCGAGCGCTCGGTCTATGACAAGGTGGTCGAGATCGCCGAGCGCACGGGCAAGGAAGCCGCCGTCGGCAATCCGGAGGAAGAGGGCGAGCATATCGGCCCGCTCGTCTCGCACATCCAGTTCGGCCGCGTGCAGGCGCTGATCGAGGCGGGCGTTGCCGAGGGCGCACGCGTGCTGGTCGGCGGACCGGGCAAGCCGGAAGGCTTCGAGACCGGCTATTTCGTCAAGCCGACGATCTTCGCCGACGTCAACAACGAGATGCGCATCGCGCGCGAGGAGGTCTTCGGCCCCGTCCTCTCGATCATCCCCTTCGATACCGAGGAGGAAGCGATCGCGATCGCCAACGACACCGCCTACGGCCTTGCCGCCTACCTGCAGACCGGCGATCCGGAGCGGGCCGAGCGCGTCGCCGCCCGGCTGCGTGCCGGCATGGTGCACATCAATGGCGGGCCGCACCGCTACGGCAGCCCGTTCGGCGGCTACAAGCAGTCGGGCAACGGCCGCGAAGGCGGCCTCTTCGGCCTGGAGGATTTCCTCGAGGTGAAGACCGTGCACCGGCCGGACGCGGCCTGAGGCGCGAGGCGGCGCCCACAAAGAAAGACGTCATCCTCGGGCTTGACCCGAGGATCCAGCGGCGTGACCGGAGCATGGATGGTCGGGTCAAGCCCGACCATGACGGAGGAGAGGCTGGGTGAGTGTTGCCGGCGGAGAGAGCGGGTGGGCTTTGGCATTTTTTGGGGGGCGGGGTGCCGAAAGGGCGGCGCCTTTTCGCAAGTCCCAAACTTTTCCTCTAAATTAGAGCTGTCCGTCTGGTTGAAGCGGAGGCGGTCTGATAGCTCGCTGCGACACCTGATATCCGGACTTTTGCCTTGTCGCCCATTGCCGCCTCCCAGCACAGCCGCCTTGCCCTGATCGCCCTCATCGTCGGCGGCATCGCTATTGGCGGTTCGCCGATCTTCGTGCGCCTTTCCGAAGTGGGGCCGATGGCGACGGCCTTCTGGCGCGTCGCGCTGGCCTTGATGCCTTTCCTGCTGATCTCGCGGGTGACACGGCAGGGGGACGAGCGGCCGGCAGGCCTTCGCGACCATCTCTTCCTGCTGCTGCCGGGCGTGTTCCTCGCCACCGACCTTGCCGCCTGGCATCTGTCGCTGCACATGACCTCCGTCGCCAATGCGACGCTGCTGGCCAATCTCGCGCCGGTCTTCGTGACGCTCGGTTCCTGGCTGTTCTTCCGCACGCGCATCACGCCGGTCTTCCTGGCGGGCCTCGGGCTGGCGCTGGTCGGCGTGCTCGTCCTGAAGGGCGGGCCGTCATCGCTCGGCGGCGGGCAGCTTGCGGGCGATGCGACGGCCATCGTCGCGGCCTTCTTCTACGCCTGCTACATGCTGTCGCTCGGCCATGTCCGCGCGCGCTTCTCGACCCTGCGCATCATGGTTTGGACGACGCTTTCGGCGGCAGTCTGCATCCTGCCGGTCGCCTTCCTCTTTGAAACCGGCATGGTGCCCGCAACGCTCTTCGGCTGGGCGATGCTGGCCGGCCTCGCCTTCATCAGCCATGTCGGCGGACAGGGCTTCGTGACCTACGCGCTCGCCTACCTGCCGACGGCCTTTTCATCGCTGACGCTGCTGTTGCAGCCGGTCGTCGCGGCCATCCTCGCCTGGATCCTGCTTTCCGAGCCCGTCGGCGCGATGCAGGCGGTCGGCGGGGCGATCGTGCTTTTCGGCATCCTCGTCGCCCGCCGCGGCTAGGCCTCGGCCTGCCCGGATCGCTTTTACGCAATTCCGGGCGCAAAACCGCTTCGCATTTTTGCTGGAATTGCTTCAGTGATTGTGCCGCGGCGGCGTCTCTGCGATCCGGCGGAACTCGGCGGCGCCATCGATGACCGCGCCATCGGAGAGCTGGGTCACGGTGCTGCGGTAGATCCGCTGCCAGGGTGTCGCATCGGCAGGCACCGGCGGAATGCCGTCGGCCTTGCGCCGCTCGATCTCCGCCGGCTCCACCAGCATGTCGCAGCGCCCCTGCGTCAGGTCGATGCGGATGATGTCGCCGGTGCGCAGGAAGGCGAGCCCGCCGCCGGCGGCGCTTTCCGGCGAGGCGTTGAGGATCGACGGGCTGTCGGCGGTGCCGGACTGGCGCCCGTCGCCGATCGTCGGCAGGCTGGTGATGCCGCGCTTCAGCAGATGGTCCGGCGGCTGCATGTTGACCACCTCGGCCGAGCCCGGCCAGCCGAGCGGCCCGGCGCCGCGGATGACGAGGATGGTGCGCTCGTTGATGTCGAGCGCCGGGTCGTTGATGCGCCGGTGATAGTCCTCCGAGCCGTCGAAGACGACCGCCCTCCCCTCGAAGACGCCCTCGCGGCCCGGTTCGCTGAGGTAGCGCGCTTGGAACTCCGGCGAGATGACGGAGGTCTTCATGATGGCGAAGTCGAAGAGGTTGCCCTTGAGGACCAGGAAGCCGGCCCGTTCCTTCAGCGGCTCGCCATAGGGGCGGATGACCTCGCGGTCGCTGGCCGCGCGTCCTTCGAGGTTCTCGGCCATGCTGCGGCCCGTCACGGTCGGACAGTCGCCGTCGAGCTTGCCGGCGTCGAGCAGTTCGCGCATGATCGCCGGCACGCCGCCGGCCCGGTGGAAGCGTTCGCCGAGGAAGCGGCCGGCCGGCTGCACGTCGGCGAGCAGCGGGATGTCGTAGCCGTGCACCTGCCAGTCCTCCGGCGCCATTTCCACGCCGGCATGCCTGGCCATGGCCATCAGGTGCGGCTGGGCGTTGGTCGATCCGCCGATGGCCGAATTGACGCGGATGGCGTTGAGGAAGGCCTTTCGCGTCAGGATCGACGAGGGACGGATATCCTCCAGCACCAGTTCCACCGCGCGCCGGCCGGTGCGATAGGCCATCTGGCCGCGCTCGCGATAGGCGGCAGGGATGGCGGCGCAGCCGGTCAGCGACATGCCGAGCGCTTCGGCGAGCGCGTTCATGGTGGAGGCGGTGCCCATCGTGTTGCAATGGCCGATGGAGGGCGCCGAGCCCATCGCGGCCTGGAGGAATTCCTCCTCGTCCATTTCTCCGGCGGCGAGCTTGCGGCGCGAACGCCAGATCACCGTGCCGGAGCCGACAAGATCGCCGTCGTGCCAGCCGTCGAGCATCGGCCCGCCGGAGAGCACGATCGCGGGAATGTCGACCGTGGAGGCGGCCATCAGCGCGGAGGGCGTGGTCTTGTCGCAGCCCGTCGTCAGCACCACGCCGTCGAGCGGGTAGCCGTAGAGGATCTCGACAAGGCCGAGATAGGCGAGGTTGCGGTCGAGCGCCGCCGTCGGCCGCTTGCAGTTCTCGAAGATCGGATGGGTCGGGAACTCGATCGGGATGCCGCCGGCATCGCGGATGCCGTCGCGCACGCGCTTGGCGAGATCGACATGGTGGCGGTTGCACGGCGTCAGGTCGCTGCCGCTCTGGGCGATGCCGATTACCGGCTTGCCGGCGCGCAGCTCCTCCGGCGTGATGCCGTAGTTCATGAAACGCTCGAGATAGAGCGCCGCCATGTCGACATGCTCGCGGTTGTCGAACCAGTCCTCGGAGCGCAGCCGCCGCCTGCCCGTCTTTTCGTCCGTCATGAAATGAACCTCGTGAAAAATACCTGGCCGCACTCTTCCATTGTCGCCCCGTGCAATCAACCGGTCGGCTAGGTTGCGCGGCGCTTATGCAGCTATCAAAATTGCTGACTGGATCGGCCGGGCGGAATGTGTCACAGCGCTTCCATTCCCGCTCTTCGAGTTCGCGCCATGACCGACATCACCGCCTCCTCTCCCGCCACGGGCGCCGCCCGCCTCGGCGTGCTGCTGATGCTGCTCGGCATGGTGATGTTCTCGCTGAACGACGTGCTCGGCAAATGGCTCGTCTCGACCTATTCCGTCGGCCAGCTCATGCTGATCCGCAGCCTCGCCGCGGCGGTGGTGCTCGCCCCCTTCTTCTGGAAGGTCGGCTGGCACCGGCTCGTCGATGTCGAGCGGCCGAAGCTGCACCTGCTGCGCTCCGTCCTCTTCGCCATCGAGGCCTCGGGCTTTTATTTCGCCGTCGCCTACATGCCGCTTGCCGATGCCATGACCTACTGGCTCGCCGCGCCGATCTACGTCGCGGCCATGTCGCCGCTGCTGCTCGGCGAGAAGGTCGGCTGGCGGCGCTGGACGGCGATCATCGTCGGCTTCGTCGGCGTGGTGATCGCGCTGGAGCCGTCGAAGGACACGTTCACCCTGCCGGCCCTCGTCGCGCTTGCCGGCAGCCTTGCCTTCAGCCTCGCCATGGTGCTCGGCCGCACGCTGCGCGCGACGCCGGACACGACGCTGGTGTTCTGGCAGGTGGCGGGCGCGGCGATCTTCGCCGGCATCTGGTGCCTTGCCGACCCTGCCGGCTGGGCGCCGGTCAGCGGCGTCGACTTCGGCCTGCTCAGCCTGCTCGGCATCGTGGCGATGAGCGCGCACATGCTGGTCAACCGCTCGCTGAAGCTGGCGGATGCGGCAACGGTCGTGCCGCTGCAATATTCGTTGCTGCTCTGGGCCGTCCTCTTCGGCTGGGTATTCTTCGGCGATGCGCCGCGCCCGGCCATGCTTGTCGGCGCCGGCTTCATCGTCGCCTCCGGCCTCTTCATCTTCTTCCGCGAACAGCAGCTGAAACGCCGCGCCTGAGCGGTCACCCGGGCCCTGTTTTCGTGAAGCGGCCGCCGTCAATGCGCAGCCGGGCGGCGGGTTCGCCGTGCGAAAAACAATCTATACAATCTTTATAGAATGTGATCTTTTTAGCCGGTTAAGCCTGCACGCCCTGAAACGCCAATCCGCGAGGAGCAGACGACATGGGTATGATTTCATCAGCGCTCGACCGTCCGCCGCGAACCGCCGCCGTCATCGGCAGCGAGGACGAGGCGTTGACCGTCGCCGGCACGCTTGCCGGCATTTTTTCGAACGGGGAGGCCGCGCAAACGGCGCAGGCCCGTCTCGATCTCCTGTCCCGTTCCGGCCTGTTCGGCATTTCCGTGCCGACCGAGCACGGCGGCATCGACGTTTCCAACACCGTGCTGGCAGATGTCTGCGCCACGGCCGCGGCGCAATCGGTGACGCTTGCCGATATCCTGGCCGCCCATTTCGTGGCGCTGGAGCACCTGCGCAGCGACGGCACGGACGGCCACCGCACGGTGGTGTTTTCCGCCGCGCTGGCCGGCGCCCGGCTCTGCCGCGCCACCGCCCGGCGCAACGGGCAGGATGCCGATGCGCTGCCGCTGGCCTCGAGCGGCCTTGGCTGGCGCTTGAGCGGCGAAGCGCTCTGTACGCCCTGCACGCGCCATGCGGACTGGCTTCTGGTGCCGGCGCGCGGCGATGGCGGCCGGGCGGCGGGTGTGCTCCTGGCGACGCGTGTCGAAGGCCTGCACTATGTCGCCAACAGTTGCGAGCCGGTGGACAAAGCGGCTCCGTCGGCAGAGCACGTTCTTTTCAAGGATATGGCCGTCGATGCCGACGCCGTGCTGCCGCTTTCGGCCGAGGCGGCCGTGCCGCAATCGCTCGACCTGCTTCTGGAGGCCGCCCGGCAGATCGGCGCCGGCCGGCGCCTCCTGTCGCGCCTGCTGGCGGCGGGGGCGGACGATCTCCTCGATGCCGGCCTGCTGGCCGCCCGGCTCGCCGCCGCGCAGGCGATGACGGCCGAAGCGGGCCGCGCCATCGACGCCGCCCAGATCGGGCTTGCGGAGCAGCATCGCACGAACGCCTTTCTTGCTGCCGCGGCCGCGCTCGCCGTGGCGCACGAGGCCGCGAGCCACCTGCGCCTTGCGACCGACCGAACAACCCAGCCGGCGCCGTTGCCGCCTGCACTGGCGGCTGCACTAAGGGAAAGCGGCCGGCTGCGGCGCGAGGGGCATCCGCATCCGCCGGAGGAGGAAGGTTAGGAATATCCGCGAAAGCGCCCGGTCTATCCGGCGCGCTTTTCCAGTTCGCCCTCTTCGATCATCGCGCTGGCGCCGGGCACGGCGACGAACTGTTCGAGCGTCATCGTGTCGAGGATGGAGGCGATGGCGTCGCGCACGTCGGTCATGGCGCGGCGGACCTGACAGGCTTCCGGATCGGCGCAGTCTTCGCAGGCCTCGTAGGCGGTGCGGCTGGCGCAGCGGATCGGCGCCAGCGGGCCGTCGAGCACGCGGATGGCGTGGCCGATGCGGATTTCGGACGCGGCATGCGACAGCGAATAGCCGCCGCCCGGGCCCTTCTTGGAGCGCAGCATGCCGGCATTGCGCAGCTCCAGCAGGATCGTATCGAGGAACTTCTTCGGAATGTTGTTGCGAAGCGCGATCTCGCTGACGAAGGCGGTTTCGCCAGGTGCCAGCCGGGCCAGGTCCACCAGGGCCTTCAGTCCGTATTTTCCCTTTTTCGTCAGCATGTCGGCCTGCTTTCCATCAGCATATGTGCATCGCCGGATATGCCCGGCAGCGCGGACGCGCAGATCGCGTCCCGCTCGGTTTTCATCCGTCGTCCTCGGGAAGATCGATCGGTGCACCCATGACGGGTGATTCTGGCTCATTCTTGGCACGGAAGTGCGAAAAACATATAAAAACAATATAATTTATTTTTCAGCGATCCCGCAAGGAAATTGGCATTTTTGCCAAATGCTTATGCGGATTTTCCAGCCATGCGTGCCCATTTGGCATCATTTTTCGTTGCAGCGGCCGCCGCCGCCGCTTCAACCACGATGGTCGAGGCGGGCGGTCAGGCGGTCGCCCAGCCACTGGATGCCGCAGACGAGGACGATCAGCACGGCGACTACTGCCACCATCACCGAGGTCTCGAAGCGCTGGTAGCCGTAGCGGATGGCGAGGTCGCCGAGGCCGCCCGCGCCGATCGCGCCGGCCATGGCGGAGGCGCCGATCAGCGTTACCAGCGTGACGGTGAAGCCCGTGACGATGCCGGGCAGCGCCTCGGGGATCAGCACTTCGCGCACGATCGTCCAGCGGTTGCCGCCCATCGCCCGCACTGCCTCGATCAGGCCGCGGTCGACCTCACGCAGCGACACCTCGGCGATGCGCGCGTAGTAGGGCGTCGCGGCGATGGCGAGCGGCACGATGGCCGCCCAGGTGCCGATCGACGTGCCGACGATGAAGCGCGTGACCGGAATGAGCGCGACGAGCAGGATGATGAAGGGCACGGAACGGAAGCCGTTGATGACGGCGCCGAGGGTGCGGTTGATCCAGAGGCTTTCCGCGATGCCGCCGCGGGCGGTCGCGACCAGCGCAAGGCCGAGCGGCAGGCCGAAGACGAGCGAGATGACGCCGGAGGCCGCCGTCATCACGATGGTCTCCCACAGCGAGCGGACGAGAAGTTCAAGCATGACCGGCGACATGGCCGAGGACCTCCACCTGCGCGCCGAAGCGCTCTGCCAGGGTTGTGAAACGCACGGCGGCCTCGGCCGGCACGGCGATGAAGAAACGGCCGACCGCCTGTTCCTGGATATGGTCGACGCCGCCGTGGACGAGCCGGTAGCCTTCCGGGAACTCCGCGGAAATCTGCTGGAAGAGCGGCCCCGTGGCGGCCGGGCCGGCGATGTCGAGGCCGAGGATGGCCTCGCCCGTCACGTCGGCCACGAGCTTTCTTGCGATATGGCCTGGAAGTTGCGGGCGGATGCCGCTGAGCAGGCTTTTGGTCGTCTGCGCACGAGGCGTTGCGAAGACCTGCCAGACCGGCCCCTCCTCCACGATGCGGCCGGCATCGAGCACCGTCACGCGGTCGGCCACCGAGCGCACCACCTCCATCTCATGGGTGATGAGGAGGATGGTGAGGCCGAGCTTGCGGTTGATGTCCTTCAAAAGGGCGAGGATCGCGCGGGTGGTCTCCGGGTCGAGCGCCGAGGTCGCCTCGTCGGACAGCAGCAGCGCCGGCTTGGCGGCAAGCGCTCGGGCGATGCCGACGCGCTGCTTCTGGCCGCCGGACAGTTCGGACGGATAGGCCTTCGCCCTGCCCGAAAGGCCGACGAGGTCGATGAGTTCGGCCGCGCGCGCCAGCCGTTCGGCCTTCGGCCAGCCCTCGATCTTCAGCGGCAGGGCGACATTCTCCTCGACGGTCTTGGCCGAGAGCAGGTTGAAATGCTGGAAGATCATGCCGATGCGCCGGCGCAGCGGCTGCAGGTCCGCCTCGCTGAGGCCGGTGATCTCGCGGCCTTCGATCGCGATGCTGCCGCTGTCCGGCCGCTCGAGGCCGTTGAGGCAGCGGATGAGCGTCGACTTGCCCGCGCCGCTGCGGCCGATGATGCCGAGGATCTCGCCGCGGCGCACGGTGAGCGAGACGCCGTCGAGCGCCGCGGTCGCGCCGAAGCGGCGGCGCACGTCCGCAAGGCGGATGACGTCGTCCTCAAGAGCGGCCGCCTCTCCTGTCACATGGGTATTCATTTGCGGTTCCCTTCCGGAAACGACGAGACAGCCCGCGACGGCCGAAGGCGCATCGCGAGCTGTCCAGTTGGTTGGATGGCGGCCTTAGTAGGCGCTGATGCCCGTGCCCTTGTAAACCCGGTCGAACTCCGCCTTCACGGCGTCGTTCTGGTAGGCTTCCACCAGGGGCTTGACCCAGGGCTCGTCCTTGGATTCCTCGCGCACGGCGATGAAGTTGCGGTACGGGTTGTCGTCGACGGGCTCCTGCGCGATGCGGTTCTCCGGGGTGAGGCCGCTCTTCAGCGCCCAGTCGGTGTTGACGATCGCCGCGTCGAGGTCGTCGACCGAGCGGCCGACGATGCCGGCGTCGAGTTCCTTGATCTCGAGGTTTTTCGGGTTTTCCGCAATATCGGCGATCGTGGCGAGGATGCCGGTGCCGTCCTTCAGCTTGATCAGGCCTTCGTTCTGGAGCACGCGCAGCGCCCGGCCCTCGTTGGACGGGTCGTTCGGCACGCCGACGACGGCGCCGTCCGGAAGGTCGGCGACCTTGGCGTGCTTCCTGGAATAGAGGCCGATCGGCCAGACGGCGGTATAGCCGACCGGGACGATCTTGTAGCCGTGCTGCGCGACCTGGCTTTCCAGATAGGGAAGATGCTGGAAGGCGTTCGCGTCGATCTCGCCGCGGGCGAGGGCCTCGTTCGGCTGGGTGTAGTCGTTGAAGACGACCGCCTCGATGGTAAGGCCCTTCTTGGCCGCTTCCGCCGTCACGACGCGCCAGACGTCCTCGTCCTCGCCGGAGATGATGCCGACCTTCAGCTCCTTCTTGTCCTCGGCAAGGCCGGTCGCCGGAAGCGAGAGCGTGGAGACGGCGGCGGCTGCCACCGCGAGCGCCACAAGGGCTGCGCGGCGGGTGAAGAGCGTGCTTTCGAGGAGCTTCTTGTTGATCTTGGACATGCGGGCCTGCTTTCGCGATTGGGAGGATCGACTGCGAAACATCGTTGTTTCTGCCCGTAAAATGGCAAATGCCGCTTTTATGGACAACGAATGGCGGTTCATCGGCGAAGGGAAACGGGAATTTTCGCTCCCGGATATCGCCTTGGTGCGGAAATTATTTTCTACTTAAATTGTGAACTATGTCCAGCCTTAGAAGGTCGGCGGGGTGTTGATCCAGATCAGCACGGTCTCGCCGTCGTGGCGGTTGCGCCAGGCATGGCGCCGGCAGCTTTCGAAATAGAGGCTGTCGCCGGGGCCGAGATCGTGGAATTCGTGGCCGTCGAGGACGATCTCGATGTGTCCGGCAAGGACATGGACGAATTCCTCCCCCTCGTGCTTGTAGGCGCCGTCGGAGGAAGCGCCGGGCGAAAGCACGAAGCGGTGGCAATCCATCATGTTGCGCCCGTCGGCCAGCACCTGGATGGTGACACCCGGCGAGGTCTCCGGCCAGAATTTCCACTCCCCTGCCCGCACGACAGAGCGGTTTTCCTGTTCTTCCTCGCCGGAGAGCTTCGAGACGGTGGTGCCGTAATAGTCGGCAAGGTCGTGCAGCACGCGGAAGGTGACGCCCTGCGAGGTGCGCTCGAAGGTGGAGAGCACGGAGGTCGCGATACCGATATCGCCCGCCACCTGGTCGAGCGTCTTGCCGGCGGCATGGCGCAGGCTCCGCAGCTTGCGCCCGACGCCCTGGTGCGCCTCGCTCTCGGCGGGTGCGGTTTCGGCGGCGGGTTCCTCGGCTTCGAGCGCCTCGCGGATGGCGGCCGGGTTGAGACCGCGCTCGGTCCTGTACCAGGCGATGCGCTTCAGCCGCGCGACGTCCTCAGTGCTGTACTGGCGATGGCCGGTTTCCGAGCGGCCCGGCACGACGAGCCCCTGCGTTTCCCAAAGCCTGAGCGTGGAGGCCGAAACGCCGGCAAGCCGCGCGGCCTCCGCCACTTTATAGTGCACCGGTTCTTGCGAACCCATCGCGCCGATCCCTGATTCTGTGTAGGGTTCTTCTATAGCATTCCGGCTGCATCGCCGCCGTAAAATGCCCGTTGCATTCTTGCAGAAAAAATGTAGGAATTCCACTTGAGACTTGCAGAAAAAATGCAAGTTAATGCGGTTTGGGCAAAGGCGCGCAGCGGCTTTGCCGTCGGAGCCGCGTGAATGCCCCACCGATTGAAGCCTCCAGATTCAGGATAGCGCCATGACCGCAACGCCCCTCACAGACCGCAAGAACGCCGCCATCTCGCGCGGCGTCGGCATGACCACGCAGATCTACGCCGACCGCGCGGAGAATGCGGAAATCTGGGACAAGGAAGGCAATCGCTACATCGATTTCGCCGCCGGCATCGCCGTCGTCAACACCGGCCACCGCCATCCGCGCGTCATCGAGGCCGTCAAGAACCAGCTCGACCGCTTCACGCACACCTGCCACCAGGTCGTGCCCTACGAGAACTATGTCGAACTCGCCGAGCGCCTGAACGCCATCACCCCCGGCAATTTCGCCAAGAAGACGATCTTCGTCACCACCGGCGCCGAAGCCGTCGAGAACGCCGTGAAGATCGCCCGCGCCGCCACCGGCCGCCAGGCCGTCATCGCCTTCTCGGGCGGCTTCCACGGCCGCACCTTCATGGGCATGGCGCTGACCGGCAAGGTTGTGCCTTACAAGGTCGGCTTCGGCGCCATGCCGGGCGACGTCTTCCATGCCCCCTTCCCGGTCGAGATGCACGGCACGACGGTCGAGCAGTCGCTCTCCGTGCTGAAGAAGCTTTTCGCCGCCGATGTCGATCCGGGCCGCGTCGCCGCGATCATCATTGAGCCGGTGCAGGGCGAAGGCGGCTTCTACCCGGTTCCGGTCAATTTCATGAAGGCGCTGCGCGAGATCTGCGACCAGCACGGCATCCTGCTGATCGCCGACGAGGTGCAGACCGGTTTCGCCCGTACCGGCAAGCTCTTCGCCATGGAACACTACGGCATCGCCGCCGACCTGATGACCATGGCCAAGGGTCTTGGCGGCGGCTTCCCGATCGCCGCCGTCACCGGCCGCGCGGAGATCATGGATGCGCCCGGCCCGGGCGGCCTCGGCGGCACCTATGCCGGCAGCCCGATCGGCGTTGCGGCGGCCCATGCCGTTCTCGACGTCATCAAGGACGAGGACCTGTGCAACCGCGCGGAAAACCTCGGCGCCCGCCTCAAGCAGCGCCTTGCCGCCCTGCAGGACAAGGTTCCGGAAATCGTCGACATCCGCGGCCCCGGCTTCATGAATGCCGTCGAGTTCAACGACGTTTCGACCAAGCAGCCGAGCGCCGACTTTGCCAACAAGGTGCGCCTGAAGGCCCTGGAGAAGGGCCTGATCCTGCTGACCTGCGGCGTGCACGGCAACGTCATCCGGTTCCTTGCGCCGATCACCATCCAGGACGAGGTGTTTGCCGAGGCGCTCGACATTCTCGAAAGCGCGATGATCGAAGCCCGCGCCGCCTGACACTGAAACACATCCCCTTCAAGGCGGCACCCGGAGCGAAAGCTCCGGGTGAACGGCCTTCCATGTCCGAAAGGAAGGACAGCATGGCTTTCTACGACGCCCTCACCCGGCACCTGACCTCGACGGCGTTCCTGCGCGATGCGGGCTATGTCAACGGCAACTGGATCGGCGGCAACGGCGCTGAAACCTTCGACGTCTTCAACCCCGCGACCGGCGAGAAGCTCGCGACGCTGCCCGAAATGGGCACGGCCGAGACCGCCGCCGCCATCGACGCCGCCTATAGGGCGCAGCCGCTCTGGGCTGCCCGCCCCGCCAGGGAGCGCAGCGTGCTGCTGCGCAAATGGTTCGATCTCATCGTGGCGAATGCCGACGAACTCGCCGCGATCCTCACCGCCGAAATGGGCAAGCCGCTGCCGGAAGCCAAGGGCGAGATCCTCTATGCCGCTTCCTATGTCGAATGGTATGCGGAAGAGGCGAAGCGCATCAACGGCGAGACGATCCCCGCCCCCTCGGCCGACAAGCGCATGCTGGTCATCAAGCAGCCCGTCGGCGTCGTCGGCACGATCACGCCGTGGAATTTCCCGGCCGCGATGATCGCCCGCAAGGTGGCGCCGGCGCTCGCCGTCGGCTGCACGGTGGTCTCGAAGCCGGCCGAGCAGACGCCGCTTTCGGCGATCGCCCTTGCGGTTCTCGCCGAAAGGGCCGGCCTTCCCGCAGGCGTCTTCAACATCGTCCTCGGCACGGACGGTCCGGGTATCGGCAAGGAGCTCTGCTCCAATCCGAAGGTTCGCAAGATCTCCTTCACGGGCTCGACGGAGGTCGGCCGCATCCTGATGCGCCAGTGCTCCGACCAGATCAAGAAGGTGAGCCTTGAGCTTGGCGGCAACGCCCCCTTCATCGTCTTCGACGACGCGAATATCGATGCGGCCGTGGAAGGCGCCATGGCCTCGAAATATCGCAATGCGGGCCAGACCTGCGTCTGCGCCAACCGCCTCTACGTGCAGTCGAACGTCTATGAAGCCTTTGCCGAAAAGCTCGCGAAGAAGGTCGTCGAGCTTTCGGTCGGCGACGGCTTCACCGAGGGCACGACCATCGGCCCGCTGATCGAGGAGGCCGCGATCGACAAGGTGGAGGCGCATATCGCCGACGCCGTTTCCAAGGGCGCCTCGGTTGTGGCCGGTGGCAAGCGCGTCGAGGGCAAGGGCACCTTCTTCCAGCCGACCGTGCTGAAGGACGTCGCCCGCGGCATGACGGTGGCGAAGGAGGAGACGTTCGGCCCGGTCGCCCCCCTCTTCCGCTTCGACACCGTCGAGGACGTGATCGCGCAAGCGAACGACACCGAGTTTGGTCTTGCCGCCTATTTCTTTGCCGGCGACCTCAAGAAGGTCTGGAAGGTGGCGGAGGCGCTGGAATACGGCATGGTCGGCGTCAATACCGGCCTCATCTCCTCCGAGGCCGCGCCCTTCGGCGGCATCAAGCAGTCCGGCCTCGGCCGCGAGGGCTCCGCCCACGGCGCCGACGACTATCTGGAACTGAAATATGTCTGCATGGGCGACGTCGCCTGACGATGAAATCGCCCCGCTCCGGCGGGGCGGTCCTCATGCGGTCTCGATATCCGTCTGCGGAAAGTCGTCGCCCTTGTAGAGCAGCGGCATGTCGAGCTGCCTTGCGCAGGCATAGGCAAAGCAGTCGCCAAAATTGAGGCCTGCGGGATGGCGGTCTTTGCCGAAACGTTGATGGGCGACAACTGCCAGTTCTCCGGCGCCCTGATCGATGGGCTCGACCGCGATGGAAAGCAATCTGAGAAAATCGTTGACGAGATGAAGGGCGTCGGTCGGCGCGATCTGACGTTGCCGCGCCAAAGCGAGCGACGTCTCCCAAACCGCCATGGGGGAGGTGTACAGGACACTCGCTTGCTGAAGCCGTTCCAGGAGCGCGTCAGCTCCTTCCTCGGACGCCAGGATCGCAACGAACGCCGAGGCATCGACGAACATCAATTATCCTCATAGAGACTGTCTATGAAGGCCTTGTCGGCGGGCGGGCCTTTCTTGGGGTATTTCGCGTCCAGTTCGCGAACGAAGGCCTTTGCCTTGTCGACCAATGTCGGCTCGCTCTCCGCCCGCTGTAATTCATGCGCCAGCGCCTGCCGCACCGCCTCGGTCTTGCTGACCTTGCGCAGCGTGGACAGCCGTTCGGCAAGCCGGTCCACCTCCTGGTCCTTCACATAGAGCGGCATGGTATATCCTTCCTCGTTCGAAGGTATATATACCATGCTAGCGGCCTGCCTGAAAGATCAGGCCGGTTTCACCGCCTCCGGATGTGCGGCCTTGAAAGCCGGGAGGGCGCGGCAGGCTTCGGCGATGCGCCGCACCCGTTCGAGGCCCGACAAATCGACGCCCCAGCGCTCGGCATTGTAGACCTGCGGCACGAGGCAGAAATCCGCCATGCCGGGCGTGTCGCCATGGCAGAAGGCGCCGGTTGCCGGGTTGTCGAGCAGCTTTTCGACGGCGAGAAGGCCCTCGCCGATGAATTTCTTCATCCAGGCGACGCGGACCTCCTCCCCTCCCCCGGTGATGGCCACGACATGGTTGATGACGCCGGTGTTGCAGACGGGGTGGATTTCCATGGCGATGGCATAGGAAAGCGTGCGCACCCGCTGCCGGCCGAGCGGATCGGCCGGCAGGAAACGCGCCTGCGGGCGCGTCTCGGCGAAATATTCGATGATGGCGAGCGACTGCGTCAGCATGTGCCCCTCGATCAGGAGGGCCGGGATGAGGCCCTGCGGGTTGCGGGCCCGGTGTTCCGGCGTGCGCTGTGCACCGTCCAGAAGGTCGACGGATTCGCGCCGGTAGGAAAGGCCGAGGCTTTCGAGCGCGATGCGCACGCGGTAGCTGGCGGACGAGCGCCAATAGTCGAAGAGGATGATCTCGTCACCCATCGGCTCAGTCCTTTTCCTGCCGTTCGACGGTCTGCTCGATCGCGCCGAAGATGGAATGGCCCGACTTGTCCTTCATCTCGATGCGCACGGTGTCGCCGAATTTCAGGAAGGGCGTTTTCGGTGCGCCGGAGGTGATCGTCTCGATGGTGCGGATTTCGGCGATGCAGGAATAGCCGGCCCCGCCTTCGGCAACCGGCTTGCCGGGGCCGCCGTCGAGCTTGTTGGAAACGGTGCCGGAACCGATGATCGAGCCGGCGACGAGCGGCCGGGTCCTGGCGGCATGGGCGACGAGCTGGGCGAAATCGAAGGTCATGTCGACGCCGGCATCGGCCTTGCCGAAGGGCTTGCCGTTCAGCGAGACGAGGAGCGGCAGGTGCAGCCTGCCGCCGTCCCAGGCCTTGCCCAGTTCATCGGGCGTGACCGCGACCGGCGAGAAGGCGGAGGACGGCTTCGACTGGAAGAAGCCAAAGCCCTTGGCAAGCTCGCCCGGGATGAGGCCGCGCAGCGACACGTCGTTGACGAGCATGACGAGCTTGGTCGCCTGCCGCGCCGTCTCGACGCTCGCGCCCATCGGCACGTCGTCGACGATGACGGCGATCTCACCTTCCATGTCGATGCCGAAGGCTTCGTCGGCCGCACGGATCGGATCGCGCGGTCCCAGGAAGCTGTCGGAACCGCCCTGATACATCAGCGGGTCGGTCCAGAAGCTCTCGGGCATCTCGGCATTGCGCGCCTTGCGCACCAGTTCGACATGGTTGACATAGGCCGAGCCGTCCGCCCACTGGTAGGCACGCGGCAACGGCGAAGCGGCGTCGTGCTCGTGAAAGCGGGTGGCCGGCTGCGAACCGGTTTCCAGCCCCTCGGCGACCCGTTCCAGTCGCGGGGCGACATGTTCCCAGTCGTCCAGCGCATCTTGCAGGGTGCGGGCGATATGCCCCACTTCCGAGCAGCGCGTCAGGTCGCGCGAGACGACGACCAGACGGCCGTCGCGGGTGGAATTCTTCAGTGTCGCAAGCTTCATGCGTCCTACTCCCGATCTTGTTTGCGGCCGTGCGATCGTGTCATCTTCCGGCCACCTGTCTCCACCCTCGTGCGCCGGTCGTGCCGGCGCATCGCATTTCGAGGAAATCCCGTGAACCGTACGGTGCTGAATTCCCTGCTCCTGGCCGCCGGCTTCGTCGGCGCGACTGCCATCATCCTTTATACGATGGGTCAGCCACTCATCTGCAAGTGCGGATATGTCAAACTCTGGCACGGAGTGGTGATTTCCTCGGAAAACTCGCAGCACCTGTCCGACTGGTACACGCCGAGCCACATCATCCACGGCATCCTGTTCTTCGGTCTCTTCACGCTTCTCCTGAAAAAGGCGAGCCTCAACCTGCGGCTCGCCCTCTCGCTGACGCTGGAATGCGCCTGGGAGATCCTCGAGAACACCGACATGATCATCAACCGCTATCGCGAATCGACGATCTCGCTCGACTATTTCGGCGACAGCGTGATCAATTCGAGCGCGGACATCCTCGCCATGGTGGTCGGCTTCTTCCTTGCGGCGCGCCTGCCCGTCTGGGCGAGCGTCGCGATCATCGTCGTCTTCGAGGCGACGACGACCTGGCTCATCCGCGACGGCCTCGCGCTCAATATCCTGATGCTCGTCTGGCCGCTGGAGGCGGTAAAGGCATGGCAGGGCGGCTGAGAGCGTTCGAGACCCGGCAGTCGCTAGAAAAAGCGGATTTTCCCGAGTTTTCCCCAATCGAATCGGGCAGCGCCGATAGGCGGGGAATGGTCAATAGGCTAGAGTCCGATTTATCTTAGCGTAGCCCTGCCCTGCCGCGGGTGCGTTAACCCTTTTTGCCTTGCCCTTGAATCAGAATCGCGTCTAAATGCGGTTTAAACCTGCAAATGGGTTTCAAATCGCATTTTGAGATTCTTGACATGAATATGGCCGCAATGTTCGGACGGGCAATTTCCGAGGTCGATCAACTGATCATCGGACAGGCGCACGAACTGTCAGACAAACTGAAGCAGCATCGGCTGGAGATGTTCCCTCCCGTCGCACAGAAGAACCTGCGCCAGTTCCAGCTGAGCGAGGCCGCCCGTTTCCTGGGCGTCACCAGCGGCTACCTGCGCAATCTCTCGCTGGAATCCAAGGGACCGCTGCCGCAGGTGACGCCCTCCGGCCGCCGGTCCTATTCGGCCGAGCAGCTGCAGGAGATGCGCGAATACCTGGAGCAGAACGGCCGCGGCGGCCAGCGCTATGTGCCGCGCCGGCGCGACGGCGAACACCTTCAGGTCATTGCGGTCGTTAACTTCAAGGGCGGCTCCGGCAAGACGACGACGACGGCGCATCTCGCCCAGCATCTCGCGCTGACCGGGCACCGGGTCCTTGCCGTCGATCTCGACCCGCAGGCCAGCCTTTCGGCGGTCCATGGCTTTCAGCCGGAATTCGACGTCAACGAGAACGAGACGCTCTACGGCGCCATCCGCTACGACGACCAGCGGCGGCCGCTGAAGGAGATTATCCGCAAGACGAATTTCCCGGGCCTCGACATCGTGCCGGGCAATCTCGAACTGATGGAGTTCGAGCACGACACGCCGCGGGTCCTTGCCCAGGGGGATCGCAGCGACTACGGCCGCATTTTCTTCGCGCGGCTCGACGAAGCGCTGTCCTCCGTCGCCGACGATTATGACGTGGTGGTGATCGACTGCCCGCCGCAACTCGGCTTCCTGACGATGAGCGCGATCTGCGGCGCGACGGCGGTGCTGATCACCGTGCACCCGCAGATGCTCGACGTCATGTCGATGTGCCAGTTCCTGCAGATGCTGGGCGAGGTGCTGAACACGCTGAAAAGCGCGGGCGGCAACATGAACCTCGACTGGCTGCGCTACCTCGTCACCCGCTATGACCCCGCCGACGGGCCGCAGACCCAGATGGTCGCCTTCATGCGCTCGCTGTTCAAGCAGCATGTCCTGACCAATCCGATGGTGCGCAGCGTCGCCATTGCCGATGCGGCGCTGACCAACCAGACGCTCTACGAGGTCGACCGGAGCCAGTTCACGCGGGCCACCTATGACCGGGCGCTCGAATCCCTGGAGGCGGTCAATGCGGAAATCGTCGAACTGATCCACAAGGCATGGGGGCGTTGACCATGGCGCGCAAGAACGTTCTTTCCAACCTGATGTCGCCGGCCTCGGAGACGTTGACGCCGGTAAACCCCGTCAACGACGAGCCCCGCCAGCATCTGACCTACAAGGGCATCGGCGCGCTCGGCGCCGTCACGCGCAGCATCGATGCGCTGGCCGCCAAGGCGGATGCGGCAAAGGAGATCGAGGCGAAGCTGACGGCCGGCGAGGTCGTCATCGAGCTCGAGGCGGACCAGATCGAGGAATCCTTCATTTCCGATCGCCTTGTCCATTCCGACGAGCAGTTCCGCGAACTGGTCGAGGCGATGCGCGTGCGCGGGCAGGATTCGCCCATCCTCGTGCGTCCGCACCCCACGAAGGACGGCGTCTACCAGATCGCCTTCGGCCATCGCCGCGCCAAGGCCGCGCGCCTGCTCGGTCGGCCCGTCCGCGCCGTCGTGAAGGCACTCACCGACCGCGACCACGTCATCGCGCAGGGTCAGGAGAACAGCGCGCGCGCCGATCTCTCCTTCCTCGAACGGGCGACCTTTGCCGGAGAGCTGGAAGCGCGCGGCTTCGACCGCGAGACGATCATGGCGGCGCTCAGTGCCGACAAGACGACCGTCTCCAAGATGCTGTCGGTGGTGAACCGCATTCCCAAGGCGGTGCGGGCCGGCATCGGCCCGGCGCTCGCCATCGGCCGCGACCGCTGGCACGAACTGGCGACCCGCTTCGACGAGCCGGCCAACGAGGACAGTGCGGTGGAGTTCCTGGCGCGCGAACGGGTGAAGGCCCGCGCGCCGGAGGACCGCTTCAACCTCGTCAGCAGCCATCTTGCCCGCAGGGAGGCGCCGGGCGCCGCGGCCGGCAAGCCGGCGCCGGCCGAGTGGGTGCGCAAGGACGGCCCCGTGCGCGCCAGCATCAAGTCCACGGGCCGCCAGTACACGATCGCGCTGAAATCCGACGATGCCACAGCCTTCGGCGCCTACATCACAGAGAACCTGGATCGTCTCTACGAGGCGTTCCGGGAAAATGCACGAAAATCAGGAGATTGATCCGCAAAAGAAAAAGGCCCCCTCAACGTTACCGTCGCGGAAGCCCTTCTCATCGTTTAGCAGCCTGAGAGTCGCACTTCCCCGAATCACAGTCAAGCCTTTTTGGCACCGGTTCCGGTGATGGGGTCTCTTTTGCCTGTTGAAAGGTGAAGAGACATGGAGACGGACGGCATAACGACGCCCTTCGGGCGGCGGGCGATGACGCTTGGTATGCTCGCAAGCCAGGCGATCGCAAGGACGGTCCCGCCGGATGCGTGCGTGGACAAGTGGAAGCTGTACCGCTGGCTCTGCGAGGCGCGGCCGAAGCTGGGCATCAGCGACCGGGCGCTTTCGGTGCTCAATGCGCTTTTGAGCTTCTATCCGAAGGCCGAGCTTTCGGGGGCCGACGGCATGGTGGTGTTCCCTTCGAATGCCCAGCTTTCCCTGCGTACCCACGGTATGGCGGAAACCACGCTGCGCCGGCATCTCGCTGCGCTCGTGGAGGGCGGCCTCTTGACCCGGCGCGACAGCCCGAACGGCAAGCGCTATGTGCGCCGCGACCGGCAGGGCGCGATCGGCGAGGCCTTCGGCTTTTCGCTGGCCCCCCTGCTCGCCCGGGCCGAGGAAATCGAACAGCGTGCCGCCGAGGTGATCGCCGAGCGCCTGTTGCTGCAACGGCTGCGGGAGCGCGTGACGCTGGTGCGCCGGGATATCGCCAAGCTGATCGAGACGGCTCTGGAGGACGGGCTTGCGGGCGACTGGATGCGCTACGAGGCGGATTTCCGCATGCTCGTCGGCGCTTTGCCGCGCGTTCCGACAGCTGAAGTCCTGACACCAGCGCTCACTGCTCTTGAAGCGCTCCGGGCGGAAATCGTCAAGCATCTGGAACAGCGGATTATTTTTGAAAAATCGGCGGGCAATGCCGGCCAAACTGAGCGGCACAAACAGAATTCAAACCCCGACTCATCCTCTGACTTTGAACCTCGCTTCGAAACGAAGCCGGGCGGCGATGTCGAGCCAGAACAGGAATCTGACAGCGGGGGATACGACAGGAAGGACGAAAAGGCGGGTGGGCGGTATTCGCAATGGCCCGTGGACGCGCCGACCCGGGCAAAGGGGCTTCATCCCCAGCCGGCAAACGCCTCGGATGCGCTCAAACCCTATCCGCTGGGCCTCGTGCTGCAGGCCTGCCCGGAAATCGTGGCCTTCGGGCCGGGTGGAGCGATTTCAAGCTGGCGCGACCTGATGACGGCCGCTGTCGTGGTGCGCTCCATGCTGGCGGTAAGCGCCTCGGCCTATGAGGATGCCTGCGGGATTCTCGGGCCGGAAAATGCGGCGACGGTCATCGCCTGCATCCTTGAGCGGGCCGGGCACATCAATTCGGCCGGCGGATATCTGCGCGACCTCACCCGCCGGGCGGAACGCGGTGAATTTTCGCTCGGGCCGATGCTGATGGCGCTCGTGCGGGCAAACGAGAAACCGGCACGGCAGGTGGGGTGACCTGTCATCGCGGCACAGGGAAACGCATTTCGGAAACCGGGCATTAACCATGCCTTCCCTAATCATAGGGGGAAGACAAGGAAGCCCGAATCAATGCCCCCTTATGCCGCGATCCAGCCGAACCGCCACTCCGTTGCCAACGAGAACGGACCGGTCGTCCCCTTCCCTGCCGAGCGTCGCACGGCCCATGTCCGTCGTTGCGCCGGCGAACTGGGCGGCCTGCATGGCGAGGAGGCCCGACTGTACTGGCTGAGGGTGTGCCGTGAACTTGCCGCCGAATTGCAAAAGCTCGGCTCGTCCGAGAACCAGGCGCGTGCGGCCGTCTTCGCCTTCCAGGACGAGGTGCAGCAGGAGCTGATGCGCCTGCACCAGGCCGAGGAGGCCTGATTTCAGATAAGGCCGGACGCGCTTCCGGCAAGGCCGAGCGAGAAGACGCCGAGGCAGACCGCCGCGATACGGTAGACCAGTTGCGGTGAAAGCGACGGGGCGCGACCGATCAGGCTGCCGAGAACCAGGAAGCTCGTACCAGTGCCGGCGACCAGGAGGCTGAACAATCCGATAGCCGGGGCGATCTGCGCCAGCGGACCGTGCGGCATGATGACGAGACCGATGATCGGCGCCTTCGGATTGAGGAGCGTCGTCACGAAGACCTGGCCGATCGTCACGGGCGATGCGCTGTCCGGGCTCATCTGAACGGCCGAGACACGCCAAAGCCGGATAGCCAGGAACAGCACCCACAAAGCGGCTGCAAGGCGAAGGGCAACGGCAAGTACCGGGCGCCCTTCAAGAAGGGAACCGGCGATTGTCGCCAGAGGCACGACGACGATGAGATAGCCGGCAAGTTCGCCGAGCAGCAGGGGAAGGCTTGCGCCGAAACCACGCGCGGCCGCGCCGACCGTCACCAATGTGTTGGTCGGTCCCGGCGTCAGCAGCAATGCGAGGATGGCGAGGAGAAAAAGGCTGTCCGGCATGAATATCCCCTAGGCGGAATGGTCTGAACGGCTCCACCCTAGAAACTTCCTGCACCGCGGTCTTGATCTCCGTCAAGAGCGGGTATCTTCCCCCGCGCGCGAAGTCCCGCTAAGGATCATCCCGGAACCAAGCGCGGGAGAGCACGATGACCGAGATGATTGCGGACGACATTCGCCGGCTGGAGGAGCAGGAGCGTCTTCTGCAGTTCGGCCGGTTCAGCCCGGACGACGCCTGGGCGCTCGGCAACCGGGTACGCGAAACGGCGTTGGCCCGCGGCGCCGGCGTGGCGATCGACATTTCCCTGCGCGACCGCACCCTGTTTCATTGCGCCCTGCCCGGCACCTCCACCGACAATGTCGAGTGGATCCGCCGCAAGCGCAACACCGTGCTGCGGCTGTGGCATTCCTCCTACCTCGTCGGGCGGCGGCTGGCGCTCTCCGGTCGCGATCAGGGGGATGCGCACAATCTTCCCCTCGCCGACTTTGCGGTACACGGCGGCGGCTTTCCGCTCTTCGTTGCGGACCTCGGCTGCGTGGGCGCGGTCACCGTCTCCGGCGTGCCGCAGCGCATCGACCATGCCATTGTCGCCGATGCGATCGCGTCCTTCCTGAACATCGACCTGGGCGACAGCCGGCTGCCGGACTGACCCCCCTCCCCTGCCCCCTAGGAAAGAGGAAGCCGGCCCGGTAGGATGGAACGCGGCCGGCCGGCCGAAGGAAAGCGGAGAGGAGCCGTTGTTCCCGTGAAACTGCGTCATGCCCTGGCCTTCGTGGTACTGCCGATCGTCGTGGTCTTCATCATTCTGCAGGGCGGCGCGCTGCTGACCCGCAGCTACATGGACGACGCCTCCCTGCAGGCCGGCACGACGCTTCGCCTTGCGGTTGCGGCGCTCGGCGGGCATCTCAGCCGCTACGAGCCGCTGCCCGCGCTGATCGCCGACCACGACGATATCGAAGCCCTGCTGCAATCGCCCTCGGACCCGGGCCTGCGCCGGACGGCCAATCAATATCTGAAAGAAATCAACGGCCTGCTGGAATCGTCCGATATCTATGTCATGACACCGGACGGCAATACCGTCGCGGCCAGCAATTATGAGGTGCCCGGAACCTTCGTCGGCCAGAATTTCGACTACCGCCCCTATTTCAAGGAGGCGATCGCAGGCCGACAGGCGCGGTTCTATGCGCTTGGCACGACGTCGCTGAAGCGCGGCTATTACTTCTCCTCTCCGGTGGAAGCGGGCGGCGCCATCCTCGGCGTCATCGTCTTCAAGGTGGATATCGACACGATCGAGGCGTCGTGGCGCGGCGGCGAATACGAGATCTTCGTCGCCGATCCCGAGGGCATCATCTTCATGACCGGCAACGAGGCCTGGCTCTATAATGGCATCCTTCCGCTCGATGCCCCTCGCCTCGCCCGCACCCAGGCCTCGCGCCGCTATGCCGAAGCGGAATTGAAGCCCCTTCCCGTCAGCGAGAGTGTTTACCACGGTCAACACCTGATGCGGATCGCCAGCACCGGTTCGACACGCGAATATCTCCAACTGTCACAATACATGCCGGAGGCGGACTGGACGGTGAACGTGCTGCTCGACACGGCATCGGTGCGCGCGCAGGCCCGCACCACCCTCATCGCCATCCTGCTGTTCATTTGCCTTGCCGGGCTGGGGCTTGCCGTCCTCTGGCAGCGCCGCGCCCGGGTCGTGGAGCGGCTGCGCCTGCAGGAGGAAGCGCGCAACGAACTGGAGCGCCGCGTCGAGGAGCGTACCGCCGACCTTGCCCGGGTCAACGAGCAGATCGAACTCGAAGTCGCCGAGCGGCGGCTGACCGAGCAGGAATTGCGCAAGACCCAGGCCGACCTCATCCAGGCCGGAAAGCTCGCCGGCCTCGGCCAGATGTCGGCCGCCCTCTCCCATGAATTCAACCAGCCGCTGGCCGCCGCCAAGACCTATGCCGACAGCGCGGCCCTCCTGATCGATCGCGGCCGTGTGCCGGAGGCACAGGACAATGTCCGCCGCATCTCCGCCCTCATCGACCGCATGGCTTCGATAAGCCGTCACTTACGCAATTTTGCCCGCAAGCCGAATGAGAAGCTCGGGGCGGTTCCCCTGTCCGAGGTCATCGCCGACACGATGGAGATCGTCACGCCGCGGTTGAAGGCGGCTGCCGCCGACCTTGCAGTCACGCTCGAGGATGAGGCCTTCGTCGTGCGGGCCGGTCCGGTCCGTCTCCAGCAGGTGCTCGTCAACATCATCAGCAATGCGGCCGACGCGGTCGAGGGGCTGGATGACCGAACGATCCGGCTTTCCGCACGACGCGAGGACGACCGCGTCGTCATCGAGGTGCGCGATCCTGGGCCGGGCGTGCCGGCCGCGATCGCCGATCGTATCTTCGATCCCTTCTTCACGACGAAGGGCGTGGGCAAGGGGCTGGGCCTTGGCCTTTCGATTTCCTATAATATTATCAAAGACTTCGGCGGAAACCTTTCCGTTGCGAACCATGCCGATGGCGGCGCCGTCTTCCGCATCGTGCTCGATATGGCGAGCCATGCACGGGAGGCGGCGGAATGAGCGGTCCGCGCATCCTGCTGATCGACGACGAGGAGGAGATGCGGCGCTCCTCGGCGCAGGCGCTGGAACTGTTCGACCTGCCGGTCGACACCTTCGCCAGCGCCGAGCCCGTGCTGGAACTCGTCGGCTATGCCTTCGACGGGGTGGTGGTCAGCGATATCCGCATGCCGGGCATGGACGGCATGACGCTGTTGCAGCGCATCCGCGAGGTGGACCCGGAGGTGCCGGTCATCCTGGTGACGGGGCACGCGGATGTGCAGCTTGCGGTCAGCGCCATGCGGGCCGGCGTCTATGACTTCCTCGAGAAGCCGTTCACGGCGCAGCATCTCGCCGGCATCATCCGCCGGGCGATGGATCGCCGCAGCCTCGTTCTGGAGAACCGGCGCCTGCGCGCGGTCGCCGGCAAGCGTGACGATATCGAGGCTCGGTTGCCGGGACGCACGCAGGCCATGGTGGACCTGCGCTACCGGTTGCGGGCCATCGGCGCGAGCGATGCCGATACGCTCGTCATCGGCGAGACGGGGGTGGGCAAGGAGGTGGTGGCGCGCGCGCTGCACGATATCAGCGCCCGGGCGAACCGCCCCTTCATCGCGATCAACTGCGCCGCCCTGCCCGAAACCCTGATCGAGAGCGAGCTGTTCGGCCACGAGGCTGGCGCCTTTCCCGGCGCTCTCAGGCCGCGCTTCGGCAAGTTCGAGCACGGCCGCGGCGGCACGATCCTCCTGGACGAGATCGGCTCCATGCCCTTCGACCTGCAGGCGAAGTTCCTGCGCGTGCTGCAGGAGCGCGTCATCACCCGTCTGGGCTCCAACGAGCCCGTGCCGCTCGATGTGCGCTTCATCGCGACCAGCAAGGTGGACCTGGCATTGGAGGTCGCGGCCGGGCGATTCCGGGCCGACCTCCTCTACCGGCTCAACGTCGCCACGCTCCATGTGCCCTCGCTGGCGCAGCGCCGGGCCGACATTCCCCTCCTCTTCCTTCAACTGGTGCGCGAGGCCGCAGCGCGCTATGGCCGCAGCGATATTGACGTGCCGCCGGAGTTGACGGCGGACATTGCCGGCCGAAGCTGGCCGGGCAATGTGCGGGAACTGCGCAATTTCGCCGACCGGCTCGTGCTGGGGCTGGACACGGCGCCGGACGAAGGCGCGCCGGAGGCCGGCCCGCAACGCCTCGCCGACCGGGTGGCAGCCTATGAGCGGAACCTGATCGCCTCAGCGCTCGCCGCCCATGGCGGCAGCCTGAAGCCGGTTTACGAGCAGCTCGGTGTCTCCCGCAAGACGCTTTACGAGAAGATGCAGAAGTACGGGCTGGACAAGAACCTCAGGTCGGACCTGCTTGCCGACGACGTCTAGCGCCCCGGATGGGTGGATTTCCACCCATCCTTGCGTCCGTTTGTTCCCGTCTCCACCCATCGGAACGGGTTTACCGCCGTAAACTCACCCGCAAAATCCCCTCGCCGCTTGCCGACTCGCCGTCACGGGGCCCTTCTAGGCCATCCAGAACCGGCGCGGGAGGAGCCACGCCGGCTGGTCATTTCATCGGGAGGATTTGATGAAGACCTTGAAAGCCATGTTCGGCGTTTCGGCTGCGCTCGCCGTATCGCTGCTCGCCACCTCTGCGCTCGGCCAGACCTATCCGGAGCGCACCATCACCATGGTGGTGCCCTTCTCCGCCGGCGGCCCGACCGACACGGTGACCCGCCTCGTCGCCGAGGCCATGTCGAAGGATCTCGGCCAGCAGATCGTCGTGGAGAATGTCGGTGGCGCCGGCGGCACGCTCGGCGCCGGCCGCGTCGCCAGCGCCGACCCGGACGGCTATACGCTGCTGCTCCACCATATCGGCATGGCGACCAGCGCGACGCTCTACCGCAAGCTCGCCTATGACACGCTGAACGCCTTCGACTATGTCGGCCTCGTCACCGACGTGCCGATGACCATCGTCGCGCGCAAGGACTTCGAGCCGACGGACCTCAAGGGCCTGATCGACTATATGAAGGCCAACAAGGACACGGTGACCGTGGCCAATGCCGGCATCGGCGCGGCTTCGCATCTGTGCGGCATGCTGCTGATGAGCGCCATGGAGACGCAGTTCGTCACCGTTCCCTACAAGGGCACCGGCCCGGCGATGACCGATCTGCTCGGCGGCCAGGTCGATGTGATGTGCGACCAGACCACCAACACGACGAAGCAGATCCAGGGTGGCACGATCAAGGCCTATGCCGTGACGTCCCCTGCCCGCCTCGGCAACCTGCCCGATGTCCCGACGGCGGAAGAAGCCGGCCTGCCCGGCTTCCAGGTCGGCATCTGGCACGGCATCTATGCGCCCAAGGGCACGCCGGCCGACGTGACCGAGCGCCTCTCCAAGTCGCTGCAGCTGGCGCTGAAGGACCCGAACGTCGTCGCCCGCTTCGCCGAACTCGGCACGGCACCCTCCGCCGAGGCCGATGCGACGCCCGCTGCGCTCAAGGCGAAGCTCGAAAGCGAGATCGCCCGCTGGAAGCCCATCATCGAGGCGGCCGGCCAGTACGCGGACTGACCGCCGCACGGATCGGCCCGGGACGATGTTGACCGCCGTCCCGGGCCGTCACCGGCCAGCGCGGCCCGTCCGGCCGCCGGGAGAGGGGATCCCATGAAGCAATTGCAATTCGACCGTACCAACGCCATCTGCGGCCTGACCTTCATCGCGCTCGGCGGCTTTTTCATCTACCAATGCCTCAACCTGGAACTCGGCACGGCCTTCCGCATGGGGCCGGGCTTTTTCCCGTTGATCCTCGCCGTGATCCTGACGCTGCTCGGCGCCGTCGTACTAGTCCAGGCGACGCGGGTGGAGGGCGAGCCTATGGGGCCGCTGGCGCTGCGCGGCATGCTGTTCATCCTGCCCGCGCCCGTCTTCTTCGGGCTCACGGTGCGCGGGCTCGGCTTCGTGCCGTCGCTGTTCTTCACGGCGCTTATCGCCGCCTTCGCCTCCCAGCGCATGAAGCCGCTGATGGCGGTGCTGCTTGCCGGGGCGATCACGCTCTTCTCCGTCGTGGTGTTCAGCTATGCCCTCGGGTTGCCGTTCGAGCGCTTCGGCCCCTGGACGCGGCTTTAGGAGGCGCCTCATGGATCTTGTCAGCAATCTTGCCCTCGGCTTCTCCACGGCGGCCTCGCCGGCGAACCTTGCCTTCTGCCTCATCGGCGTGCTGCTCGGGACGCTGATCGGGGTGCTGCCCGGCATCGGCGCGACGGCGACCATCGCCATGCTCCTGCCGATCACCTTCCAGCTGGAGCCGGTCTCCTCGCTGATCATGCTCGCCGGCATCTATTACGGCGCGCAATACGGCGGCTCGACCACGGCCATCCTGATCAACATGCCGGGCGAATCCTCATCCGCCGTGACGGCCATCGACGGTTACCAGATGGCGCGCAAGGGCAGGGCAGGGGCCGCGCTCTCCATCGCCGCGCTCGGCTCGTTCTTCGCCGGCTCCGTCTCGACCTTCCTCGTCGCGATCTTCGCCATTCCCCTGACGGGCATCGCGCTGAAGTTCGGCGCCGCCGAATATTTCTCGCTGATGGTCGTCGGCCTGGTCTCGTCCATCGCGCTCGCCCACGGCTCCATCGTCAAGGCGCTGGCCATGGTGGCGCTCGGCCTGCTGCTCGGGCTCGTCGGCACGGATATCTATACCGGTACGCCACGCTTCAACCTCGGTATCCGCGAATATTCCGACGGCCTCAATTTCGTAGCGGTCGCCGTCGGGGTGTTCGGCATCGCGGAGATCCTGCGCAACCTCGAAGGCGAGAAGACGCGTAGCCTGGTGATGGCCAAGGTCTCCGGCCTGTGGCCGACCCGAGACGATTTCCGGCGCATGGTCGGCCCGGTGCTGCGCGGCACGGCCATCGGCTCGGCGCTCGGCATCCTGCCTGGGGGAGGGGCGATCCTCGCGGCCTTCGCCTCCTATACGGTGGAGAAGCGCGTTTCCGATCACCCGGAAGAGTTCGGCCAGGGCGCGGTTGCCGGCGTTGCCGGCCCCGAATCGGCCAACAATGCCGGGGCGCAGACCTCGTTCATTCCCCTGTTGACGCTCGGCATCCCGGCCAATCCGGTCATGGCGCTGATGGTCGGGGCGATGATCATCCAGGGCATCGTGCCCGGCCCGAACGTTGCGACCGAGCAGCCGACGCTGTTCTGGGGCATCATCGCTTCCATGTGGATCGGCAACCTGATGCTCGTCGTGCTGAACCTGCCGCTGATCGGCCTCTGGGTGAAGCTGCTGACGGTGCCCTATTACGTACTCTTCCCGATCATCATGGCCTTCTGCTCGATCGGCGTCTACAGCGTGAACTCGAACGTCTACGACCTCTATGCGGTCGCGCTGTTCGGCCTTGGCGGCTATCTGCTGGTCAAGCTGCGCTGCGAGCCGGCGCCGCTGCTGCTCGGCTTCGTGCTGGGGCCGCTGCTGGAGGAGAACCTGCGTCGCGCCATGATCCTGTCGCGCGGCGATCCGACCACGTTCTTCACGCGCCCGATCAGCGCGATCCTGCTGGCCGTGGCGCTGGCCGTCCTCATCGTCGTCTTCCTGCCTTCGGTCAAGCGGAAGCGTGAAGAGGTTTTCCAGGAAGAAGACTGAAACGGGAAACCTGCGGGGGAGGGGCGGCGCAAAGGACCGGGAAGAGTCCGTGAAATGGCGGGGCCGCTCAAGCGCCCTGCCGATGTCCCCGAAACCGATCCAGGCGGGGTCAGCGCCGCTCCCTTATCTGGAGCATTTTCGGTGAACCAGCGTTCACCGGAAATGCTCTAGGCTATTGTTTTTACCGCATTATCCGACGCCGCTGCCTTCCCCGCCACACCTTTCTATTTGTAGCTCGTGGGGGAATGTCCAAAGCGCTTCTTGAAGGCATTCGAGAAGTACTGGCTCGAATTGAAGCCGCAGCTCAATGCGATCTCCGTGACGCTGGTGCTGCGCGGTTCTTGAAGGAGGCGCGAGGCCTGTTCCAGCCGCAGGTGCTGGAGATACTGGCGCGGCGCCATGTTGGTGAGCTTCTTGCAGTAATCCGAAAAGCGGGTGCGGGACAGTCCGCATTCCTCTGCCATGCCGTCGAGCGACCAATCCTCCTCGAGGGCGTAGGAAAGCCGCCGCAGGAAGATCGCGACGGTATGCTGGGAGGTCGAAAGATCCGGGTCGAGCGTCGGCACCTGCTCGCTCATCCGGTCGATCAGGCTGAGCATCATGGCGTTGATCGCCACTTTCAGGCGCGTTTCGCCTTCCTGTGGACTGCGGTCGAGCAGGATCGACGGGATCGCCTCGAAGGCGCGGCAGAGTTCCGCACCGCCATCCCAGACCGGCTGGTTGTTCTGTGTCAGGATGTCGCCGAGCCGTTCGGCCTCGTCCTTCGAGAAAACGAGCCAGTCCGGCCAGTCGGGCGTCTCGCTCGGTCGGCGAAGGCCCGCGTCGAGTATGATCCACAAGAGCCGGCTGGGGCCGACATTCGGGTTGCCGATGGCATGCAGTTGCCATGGCCGGATGACGATGAACTGGCCCTGCTTGAGCGCGTAGGTCCGGTCGTCCACCGCAAGATCGAGGCTGCCGCGCGCCAGATAGGCGATCTTGAAGCCTTCGTTGCAGTGTCGGCCCAGCCCCCAGGACTGGCTGTGGCGTGCGTCCCAGAAACCGACGGTGCGGATGCCCGGCAGGCGTTCGCCAAGAGAAATGCCGGGATAGCTGCCACGCGTCCAGGCGTGAAGCTCGACCTCGCCCTGACGCGCGGCGGCCTGCAATTCCTTGCAATTGTCGGCATACATGACCGAGTCGGGCTGGCGGAAGACCGAGGGCCGGCAATCGGCCGGAGAAATCACCGCATGTCTGTTCACGTTGCGCCTCCCAACACAAAATGACTTAAGAAATTTACCACTGTTGTCGTCCGCAAGAAGTGCCGAGTCAAGCCTGCCATTGTGGCTCGTGTCGCGGATGCCCATGGGAGAGGCCGGCGCGGCGAGGGGGAGGACAGAAGTGAAAGTCGCATTCAACCTGCTCGTGATCGGCGCGGATATCGGCTTGCAGCACGCGCGCCAGCTCGCGCGGCTGAAGGCGCTCGGCTACGACGCGGTGGAAATTCCCGTGTTCTCCGGCAGCGAGCAGCACTATGCGGCGCTCGGCCGGCTGCTTGGCGATATTGGCCTCGTGGGCGGGGCCGCCGCCGTCGCCACGCCAGAGGCCAATCCGGTGAGTGCAGATGCATCCGTGCGGGCCAAGGCGCGTGACCATCACCGCTGGATCGTCGACTGCACCGCGGCGATGGGCGGCGAGATCATTGCCGGCCCGCTCCATTCGCCCGTCGGCGTCTTCACCGGCTTCGGGCCGACGCCCGAGGAATTCGACCGCTGCGTCGAAGCGATGCGTGCGATGGCCGAGTATGCGGCGCCTGCCGGCATTCGCATTTCGGCGGAGGCCGTCAACCGTTTCGAATGCTACATGATGTCGACCATCGCCCAGGCATCGGCGATCCACCGCGCCGTCAACCACCCCAACTATGGCTACATGTTCGACACTTTCCACGCCAATATCGAGGAAAAGGATCCGCCGGCGACCTATGAGCGCTATCATGGCGAGATCAATCATTTCCATGTCTCGGAAAACGACCGTGGTGTTCCCGGCTCCGGTCATGTGCCCTTCGCGGCCCATTTCGATGCGCTGCGCCGCTGCGGTTATGACGGCTGGCTGACGGTCGAATCCTTCGGTCGTGCCCTGCCGGAGCTTGCCGGCGCGACGCGCGTCTGGCGCGACCTGTTCGACGATCTCGACAGCCTCTTTGCCGAAAGCGTCGCCTTCATCCGCCGGGAATGGGCGGCGGCAGGAGAGCGGCTGGCATGACGGCCGTTCCCGCTCTCAGCATGACCGGCATCAGCAAGGCCTTTCCGGGTGTTCGCGCGCTCGACGATGTCGATTTCGAGTGCCTGCCGGGCGAGGTCCACGCGATTTGCGGCGAAAACGGCGCCGGGAAATCGACGCTGATGAAGATCCTCGGCGGCAGCTACCGGCCGGACGCCGGCGCCATCCATCTCGCCGGGAAGGCCGTGCATTTTACCCATCCCCGCCAGGCGGCGGAGGCCGGCATCGCCATCATCCACCAGGAGCTCAGCCTCCTGCCGCACCGGACCGTGGCGGAAAACATCTTCATGGGACGCGAGATCGCCCGGCGCGGCATCCTGGACAAGGCAGCGATGCGCGAGAGGGCGGTCGAGCTTCTTCGCCGCATCGGCGCGCGGATCGATCCGCAGGCGCCGGTCTCCTCGCTTTCCATCGCGCTTCAGCAACTCGTCGAAATCGCCAAGGCGCTCCTCCTCGATGCGCGCATCCTCGTCATGGACGAACCCACGGCCGCGCTCGACGAACGCGAGAGCCGGACCCTTCTCGATCTGGTCGACGGCCTTCGCCGGGAGGGCGTCTCGATCGTCTACATCTCCCACCGCATGCCCGAGGTCACGGCCATCGCCGACCGCATCACCATCCTCAAGGATGGTCGGAGGGTCTGGACGCGGCCGCGTGACGCCGCGCCCATCGACGAGATCGTGCGCGCCATGGTCGGCCGCGACCTCAAGGACTTCTACCCCGCTCCGCCGGCTCTTCCGCCGGGCGAGGTTCTTCTTGCCATAGAGGGCGGCACGAATGCCGGCCTGCACGGCGTCAGCTTCGATGTGCGGGCAGGCGAGATCGTCGGCGTGGCGGGGCTGGAGGATTCCGGCAAGGGGGCGCTGGCGCAGGCGCTGGTGGGGGACGTTCCCTTCACGGGCGGCACGCTTACCCTGCGCGGCCGGCGGATCGCGCTTCGCACACCGCGGCAGGCCACGGCTGCGGGTATTGGCTATCTGCCGGGCGACCGAAAGCGCGAGGGGTTGGCGCTGCGCCAGTCCGTGCGCGACAACGCGCTCCTGACGCTGCGCTCCATGGCCCGTCTTTTCACGCGGCCCCGGCGCGGCGCGCTCGCCCATGACGCCATGGACGAAAGGCTGCGTGCGATGGATGTGCGCGCCGCGGATTTCGGCCAGGAGATCGGCACGCTCTCCGGCGGCAACCAGCAGAAGGCCATCATCGTGCGCTGGTTGGCCCAGGCGTCGGACGTTCTCGTTTTCGTCGAGCCGACGCGCGGTATCGACATCGCGGCCAAGGCGGCGATCTACGAGACGATGCGCGGTTTTGCCGATTCCGGCCGGGGTATCGTCGTCGTTTCCTCGGACATGCCGGAACTGACCGGCATCGCCGACCGCGTGCTGGTCATGCACCGGGGCCGCGTGTCCGGCGCGCTACCGCGCGGAGCGAGCGAGGAGGACATCATGCATCTTGCCCTTGGCCTTGCGGATGCGCCGGGCGCGGAGGACGCCGTATGACGACGGATATCGCAAAGCCGAAGCCGGGCCTGCCCGTCGCCGTCCTGCTTGCGGCACTTTCCATCGGTTTCTTCGTCGTCGTGGCGCTTGCCACCGGCGAGACCGCGCAACTGAGCGGGCAGGGCGTTGCCGGCCTGCTTCAGCGCATGGTGGCCCTCGGGCTCGTGGCGATCGGCCAGACCTTCGCGGTCCTCGTCGGTTCGATCGACCTTTCCGTCGCCGCGCTGATCAGCGCCGTCGCCGTCCTCGCCTCACACATCATGCAGGGCGATCCCGCCATGATGCTGCCGGCGGTCCTCCTGTGCCTTGGCCTCTGCGTTGCGGTGGGCTTCGTCAATGGCGCGCTGGTCGCCTATGGCGGCATCAATCCGCTGATCGCGACGCTCGGCACGGGCCTCATCATCCAGGGCGTGCTCGCCGCGTCGTTCGGCGCGCTTCAAGGGTCCGTGGCGCGGGAGTTCCAGGTTATCGCCTATGGCGGCGTGCTGGGCGTGCCCTATCCGCTGTTGCTGCTCGCCACCCTGTCGCTTGCCGCCGGCTTCGTGCTCGAGCGCACGCTCTTCGGCGCGCGTATCTATGCGGTCGGCGGCAACCCCGACGGTGCGCGGCTCGCCGGCATCCGCACGGAGCGGGTCATTCTCTCGGCCCATATGGTCGCCAGTCTCTTTGCCGGCGCGGCGGGGCTCTATCTTGCCGCGCGACTGCAATCCGGCACGCCGTGGATAGGCCGTGACGGCATCTACGATCTCGAATCCATCGCCGTCACCGTTATCGGCGGCACGATCCTTGCTGGCGGCAAGGGCGGCGTTGCAGGCACGCTTGCCGGCGTCCTGCTCTTTGCCAGCCTCGATGTGGGTTTCAACATGCTCGGCATCGATGCCTTCCTCAAGCAGGTGCTGCGCGGGGCCATCGTGATCGCCGCCGTCGCCGTCCATGCCGTTCGCGCAAAGGGGCATGTCGCATGACGATCGTTCCGCAGACCTCTTCATCCCTGCGCCGTCCCGCGCGCATCGCCGTCAATGCCGGCCTTGCGATCTTCGTCGCGCTCTATGCCGCCATCGCCTTCCTCCAGCCGAACTATCTGGAGCCGGGCCTGTTCATGAACTTCCTGCGGCGGGCGGCACCACTCGTCATTCTGGCCTGCGGCCAGCTCTATGTCATCCTGACGGGGGGCTTCGATCTTTCGATGGGGGCGGTCGCGACGCTCGTGGTGCTTGCCGCATCGATCCTCATCAACGGCGACCCCGAGGCGACCTGGGCGGTCATCGGCGCACTCTATGCCATGGGCATTGCCGTCGGCCTGGTGAACGGCCTCGTCGTCGCTTTCCTCAAGGTGCCCTCGATCATCGCCACGCTCGGCACGATGCTGCTCGTCAACGGCCTGGCGCTCGCCTGGTCGGGCGGCGCGGCGCGCGGCGACCTGCCGGACAATTTCCGCAATCTCGGGCGGCTCGTCTGGCGCGATGTCCCTGTGATCGGCACGTTGCCGCTCGCGGCTCTGGTCCTCGCCGGCTTCGTGGTGCTCGCCTGGTTCGGCCTGAATGGCACGGTCTACGGCAAGCGAGCTCTTGCCGTGGGAGACAATCCACGGGCGGCCGAACTTGCCGGAGCGCCCGTCGCGGCGACACGCATCCTGGCCTTCATGGTCTCTGCCGCCTCGGCAGTGACGGCCGGTATCCTGCTCGGCGGCTTCTCCGGCGTGTCCGTCAATGCGGGCGAGGGGCTGGAACTGCAGGCGATTGCCGCCTGCGTCATCGGCGGCGCGCAGCTTCTCGGCGGGCGCGGCTCCATCTGGAGCGCGGTCTTCGGGGCGCTCAGCCTCTTCGCGCTCTTCACCCTGCTCAATCTCCTGGGCCTGCCGCAGGCGCTGCGCGACAGCATACAGGGTCTGATCCTGATCGCAGCCGTCGGCGCCAGCATGTGGCGTACCCGCCGGCGGACCTGAACCCGACATTCGATATCAACCGCCGGCGCGGCCGGCTTTCTGGAGGAGGACGACATGACTTTGAGGACACTTCTGGCGACGACCGTCGCGCTCACATTCGCCGGTCAGGCGCTGGCGCAGGATTTCAACGATCCGGCCGAATTCAAGAAGCAGCGCGAGCAGCTTTCCATGACGCCGCAGGGACCGGAAGGCCAGCCCTGGGCACAGCATCTCGGCGACGGCATGGTCGATACGGCAAAGTACAAGAAGGACGGCCAGGTCACGCTCTGCTTTTCCAACGCCGGCGTCTTCAATCCCTGGCGCGTCGTCGGTCTCAACAACCTCAATGCCGAGGCCGAACTGCACAAGGATCGCCTCAAGGAACTGATCGTCGTCGATGCCGAGGGCAAGGACGACAAGCAGATTTCCGATATCGAGGCGCTGGTGAGCGGCGGCAAGTGCGATGCGCTCATCGTCTCGCCGAACACCACGGCGGCGCTGACGCCGGCCGTCGAGGCGGCCTGCGCCAAGCTCCCGGTCATCGTCTTCGACCGCGGCGTCAACACCAGCTGCCCGGTGACCTATATCCATCCGGTCGGCGGCTACGGCTTCGGCATCACGTCGGGCGAGTTCATCGCCGGCAAGCTGAAGAAGGGCGACAACGTGCTTGCGCTGCGCATCATGCCCGGTGTCGACGTGCTGGAAACCCGCTACTCGGCCGCCAAGAACATCTTCGACGAGGCCGGCATCAACGTGGTGGGTTCGGAATTCACCGGCAGCGACCGGGCGAAGACCAAGTCCGTCGTCGAGGACTACATCAACCGCGGCGAGAAGATCGACGCGGTCTGGATGGATGCCGGCGATACGGCAACGGCGGCGCTGGAGGCCTTCGAGGATGCGGGCCTTCCCTATCCGGTCATCAGCGGTGAGGACCAGCAGGACTTCCTGCGCAAATGGCAGAAGGAAAAGCTGACGGCGATCGGCCCGTCCTATCCGACCTACCAGTGGCGCACGGCCGTTATTGCCGCCCTCGACGTGCTTGACGGCAAAGAGGTCCCCGGCCCGGAATGGGTGCTGCCGCAGCCGGCCATCACCGAGGATGTGTTGAGCCAGTATATCGACGAACGCATGCCGCCGCTGCACTACAGCCTTTGCGGCTGCCAGGAGCTGCCGGGCTATCCGGAGCGCTGGGGTGGCAAGGAATAAAGCCGGCACCACCACGAGAAGGGGGCGGAGCAAGCCCCCTTCTCAGCCACTGAAAGGTCTCGCGAGGAGAGTTCGCTCTTGGCCGAGACCAGCCCCGGCATTTGATGGTGCAATCTTCTCCATGGAATGGAAGGAAGCGCTCTCGGCCAAATACGTCACGGCAGCGCCACGACAACGCACGCAGTCCGGGCAGCAATAAAGTGATCGCAAGCTTCGGCCGCTTCGTTTGCGATCGCGCCTTGCGGGTGCTGCCGGGCACCATTCGGCAGGTCGGGGAACACATGTTGTTCCGTGCGACCCGCTAATCTGCCTCCCATCGACCGATTATCTCCTGCATATCGAAACGGAGTTCGGAAGAATGGGTTCTTTAAAGGGCAAGGTCGCCGTCATCACCGGCGGCAATAGCGGGATCGGCAAGGCGACTGCACGGCTTTTCGTGGAGGAAGGCGCGCAGGTCGTCATTACGGGAAGGCGGCAGGACGTCGTCGACGATGCCGTGCGCGAGATCGGCGCGGGGGCGAGCGGGTTCTGCGGAGACGTCGCCGATATCGATTTTCACGCGCGCCTGGCGGCGGACGTCCGCAGCCGTTTCGGAGCCATCGACATCTACATGGCGAATGCCGGGATCATCAATCTTGCTGGATCCCACACCGTCAGCCCGCAGGAATACGACCGGCACTTCGCGGTGAACAGCCGCGGCGTCTTCTTCGGCGTGCAGGCGATCGCGCCCCTGATCCGTGACGGCGGCAACATCATCGTCACGAGCTCGCTTGCGGCAACGAAGATCCTTCCGCACCATACCCTGTATGCCGGCACCAAGGCCGCTCTTGCCGCCTTTGCCCGCAACTGGGCCGTCGAATTCCGGGAGCGGCATATCCGCGTCAATATCCTGAGCCCCGGCCCGGTGGAAACGGAGATCCTCGGCAAGCTGGGGATTGGCGAGGCCGATCGGCCGGCTCTCGATGCGCATATGGCGAACACCATTCCCGCGGGACGTTACGGCCGGCCGGAAGAGCTTGCCCGCGCGGCGCTGCTGCTTGCATCGAACGATTTCGTGAATGGCGTGGAACTGCATGTCGACGGGGGGATGTCGCTGGTCTGACCGGCGCCGCTTGCGCAAGGACCGGGCGATGCGCCCTCGCGTCGGCCGGATCCTTGTAAAACCTTCGTATAGGTATGGGCGGGCTTTTGCGATGCTATGATTGAACCTGGTCGCAGGATACTCCGGTTGGTTGGTGCCACCGGAATTTCCCGGGAAGAGTTCGCGCACGCACATGCCGGCAGCAACACGCAAAACAATCGCTATTGTTGACGACGATCGACACCTCAGGGAGTCCCTTCAGGATCTGCTGGAGGCGGAGGGCTTCGAAAGCCATCTCTATGCTTCCGCCGAAGCGTTCCTGTCCCAGTTCGGTGCCCGGCCGGTGGATTGCATATTGGCGGATGTCAGGATGACCGGCATGTCTGGTATCGACATGCTTGGCATCCTGCAGGCGAAGCCGGATTGCCCTCCGGTCCTCATCATGACGTCCTATGGCGATGCGAGAATGGAGGGCCGCGCGCTTTCCGGCGGAGCGACGGCGTTCCTGGCCAAGCCGCTCGATAGCCGGGCGCTCATGACCTGCATCCGGAAAGCCGTGGCCGGACATCACTAAACCTTCGTTTGGGAAGTGCCGGTGACCGTGCGGTGCTAGCCTTCGCGCCAGTCAGACACAGGAGGCAGAAATGCAGGCGATCAAATATCTCGTGCTCGCGATGGTGTGGTTCAACGTCGCGCTGGCAGGTTGGCTCTCGATCCACATGCTCTACGATCCGGAAGGGTGGTATTATTTCGTTCCCGGCGTCACCGATACGGGCTTCTTCAACCAGCATTTCATCCGTGACATCGGGATCATCCAGGGATTCGTCGCCATCGCGTTCGTTCTCGGCCTTGCGCGCAAGGAAAGGCGTGTCGAACTGTGGTCCGCCGCGACGCTCTGGCTGATCGCCCACGGGGCGTTTCATATCTGGGAGGTGATCGTCGGGATCTGCTCCCCGTCGGTTATCGTCCGCGACTTTCCGGCGGTCAGCCTTCCGGCGGCTTTCGGGATCGTCGCGACCCTGTGGGCCTGCAGCCAGCGGCAGCGTGTCCCCTTTTCCCGGCCGGCGGCATCGATCGGCCTTTGATATGCGCGGGGGCCTTGGGCCGTGAAGATAAAACCATGGTTTATGCTCTCTCCCGGCCTGAACCATGATAGATTGGACGCAGTGCACATGCGCGCGTATCGCCATCGGCCGTGCGGCCCCGCGACGGGGCGGCATGGCGCCTGAACGTCCGGCTTGCGGCCCGGGCTCGTGAAACTGTCGATCTCGATCGGGGGTAGACGATGCAACATGTTCAAGTTGAAGCGGAAATGTCAGCGGACCCTATCATTTATGTCGTGGATGACGATGAGGCGTTGCGTGAGTCTCTCCTGGACCTGTTCCTGGTCACGAAAAAGCGCGCCTCGGCCTTCTCCAGCGGCTCGGAATTCCTGCTGCGCGCGGACACCAGCGCTCCCGGATGCGTCGTCGTCGACCTGCGAATGCCGGGCGTCACGGGCCTGGATCTGCAAAAGCAACTGCTCTCGATGGGAAGCAGGCTGCCCGTCATCTTCCTGACGGCCTATGCGGACATACCGACAAGCGTGAGGGCGATGAAGGCCGGCGCGACCGACTTCATCACCAAGCCCTTCACCAACCAAGACCTGCTGCAGGCGGTCGACCACGCCATCAGGCTGGATATGGAGCGGAGGAAAACGGATGCGGAACGCGATCGTATCAAGGCATTGGCCGATAGCCTGACCCCGCGCGAGCGGGAGGTCATGCTGGCGGTGGTGAGCGGCTTGATGAACAAGCAGGTCGCCTATCAGCTCGGCATCAGCGAGATGACCGTCAAGATCCACCGCATGAGCGTCATGCGCAAGATGCAAAGCCGCTCCCTCGCCGATCTTGTCCGGAAGGTCGAGCACCTGCCGAAGAACTGATCGCCACCGGATTGTCGCGTTCAGGCAATCCGAAACCTTGTCCGTTTCCTGGCGGAACGACGAGAACCGCTCTCGCGAAGCGAAGCGCTCGATCCCGGGTGCCAAGGCTGCCGGCGCCGGCACGGCGCCCCCCAAACCTACGTTTAGCTACCCGCCGGACGATATTCGCTTAGGGTTGAGGACGGTCGCCGAAGGCTGGCGCCCGTCTCACTTCAGCGAGGAACGACACAATGACACAGCGCATCGATTTCGCGAAGGAATCCGCGGATATCACGAAGAAATTCGTGGAGTTCGTCGCGGCCACCAAGGAGAACGCGGTCGAAGAGTCCATTCGTGACCTCGTCAACGTGCGCGTCGCGCAGCTCAACAACTGCACGTTCTGCCTCGACATGCACGTCAAGCAGGCGAAGATCCACGGCGAGCGTGACCTGCGCCTCTACCATCTCGCATCCTGGCGTGCATCAACGCTTTTCGCGCCCCGAGAGCGCGCCGCACTGGCCTGGGCGGAGGTGCTGACCCGGCTGCCGGAACTCGGCGTCCCTGACGACATCTATGAGCGCGTGCACACGCAGTTGAACGAGAAGGAAATCTCGGACCTGACATTCGTCGTCATGGCGGCGAACGCCTGGACGCGGGTCAATGCCGGTTTCAAAACCGTGCCGGGCTCCTCGGATACGATGCTCGGCCTCGACAAGGCCGGCCTGAACTGACCGACGGGGCGGCGTGCGGGGTCCGCCGGCGCAGCCTCCTGCGATATCCCACCAGACAAGGAGAAAGACATGAAGATCGTCGTTATCGGCGGAACCGGCCTGATAGGTTCGAAGCTTGTGAAGCGTCTTGAGGCCAGGGGGCAGGAGGCGATTGCCGCCTCGCCGGCTTCGGGCGTCAATACGATGACGGGCGAGGGGCTGGCGGAGGTCCTGGCCGGCGCCCACGTCGTCGTGGACGTCGCCAACTCCCCGTCGTTCGAGGACAGGGCCGTGATGGAGTTCTTCCGGACATCGGGCCGCAACCTCCTGGCGGCCGAAGCTGCCGCCGGGGTCAGGCATCACGTCGCGCTTTCCGTCGTCGGCACGGATCGCCTCCAGGACAGCGGTTACTTCCGGGCGAAGCTTGCGCAGGAAAAGCTCATCGAGGAGGCAAGGATCCCCTATACGCTGGTTCACTCGACGCAGTTTTTCGAGTTCATGTTCGGCATCGCCCAATCCGGCATCCAGGGCGACAAGATCCACCTCTCGCCGGCGATGATGCAGCCGATCTTTTCGGACGACGTCGCCGACGCGCTCGTCGATCTGGTGCTGGGATCCCCGGTCAACGGCCTCGTCGAAATCGCCGGCCCGGAGCCGATCCGGATCTCGACCGCGGTCGAGAAATACCTGCGCCAGATCGGCGATCGCCGCGAGATCGTCGTTGACGACAAGACGACGTATTTCGGCGCCCTGCTCGATGACAAGACGCTCATGCCGGGGGCAGGCGCCCGCGTCGGCAGGATGGCCTATTCCGAATGGGTGCGGACGGCCACGCCCCCGCCCGCGCGATAAGAGGCGGCTTGCGCCCCGGTCGCCAAGGCGGCCGGGGGGACATTGACGGCTTTCGTCGAAGGAGATCGCAGGCGCTGCGGTCTCTTTTTGCGCGTTCCGGGGAACGAGGATGCCCGCCTCGGGCATCCTCCTGGCGCATCAGCTTTCGATGAAGCTGAGAATGTCGGCATTGATGAGGTCGGCATGGGTCGTCGCCATGCCGTGGGGAAGCCCCTTGTAGATCTTGAGGGTCGCGTCCTTCAGCAGCTTTGCGGACAGAACCGCGGAATCGGCGACCGGAACGACCTGGTCGTCATCGCCGTGCAGCACGAGGGTCGGCACGTCGATGGACTTGAGGTCGTCGGTGAAATCCGTCTCGGAGAAGGCCTTGATCCCGAGATAGTGTGCATTCGCCGCACCGGTCATGCCTTGCCGCCACCAGTTCTGGACCAGCGCGTCCGACGTCTTCACACCGTCCCGGTTGAAGCCGAAGAACGGGCCGCTGGCGACATCGTAGTAGAACTGGGACCGGTTCGCCGCCAGGGCGGCGCGAAAGCCGTCGAAGACCTCGATGGGCAGCCCGCCGGGATTATCCGCGGTCTTGACCATGATCGGCGGCACCGCGCCGATCAGCACGAGCCTGGAAACCCGTCCCTTGCCGTACCTTGCGGTATAGCGCGTCGCCTCGCCGCCGCCCGTCGAATGCCCGACGTGAATGGCGTTGCGAAGGTCGAGATGTTCCACCACCGCGGCGACGTCCGCGGCATAGTGGTCCATGTCGTGCCCGTCGCTGGCCTGGCCCGACCGGCCATGGCCGCGGCGATCATGGGCGACGACGCGATAGCCCTTCGACAGGAAGAAGAGCATCTGGTTGTCCCAGTCGTCGCTGCTCAGCGGCCAGCCGTGATGGAAGACGATCGGCGTGCCGTCCCTCGGGCCCCAGTCCTTGTAGAAGATGACGGTGCCGTCTTTCGCGGTCACCCGTCCGGTATCGCCGGTCGTTTCCGTCCGCTTCTGTTTTCCTGCGGCATCTGCCGTCGTCACACCCATCGCTGCGGTGGCCGTCGCAAGGGTCAGAGTTCCCGCCATGACGGACCGGCGCGTGGAGGTAAATGAGCGTGCATTCATTTCTAATCTCCTGATCGAGACGTTGAACAACAAGCCCGACTGAGCCGGGTGAAGGCCGGCCGCAATAGAGCAATGCACGCTAACAATTTGTATTATATAGAGAAACTATACGTTGGTTTCCCTCTTCCCCTACCTTGGTCAGTCGCGTCGGCCCCCACTTCCTCTACGCCGCCGCCATGATGGCCGTGGGCAGGGTGAAGATGAACTTCGCCCCGCTCGGATGATTGTCTTCAGCCCAGAGTTTTCCCCCATGCGCCTCGACAATGGAACGGGAGATGGCGAGGCCCATCCCCATGCCCTTGTTTTTCGTCGTGAAGAAGGGATCGAAGATCTTCTCCGGCTGCCGGATGCCGATGCCGCGGTCGCTTACCTCGGTGTGGACCCGGTCGTCGGCCCGGTAGACGCGGATGTGAAGCGTCCGTTCTCCCGTTTCGCCCGCCATGGCGTCGATGCCGTTTCGAACGAGGTTCATCAGCACCTGCTGGATCTGGACCCGGTCGAAGGCGAGCAGATCCAGATTGCCCTCGATATCGGCCTGTATGGAAATGCCCTGCTTGGCGGCATCGGCCGCAACAAGGTCGCGCACCTCGCCCACGACCGCGTCGAGGGACGTGGAATCCCGGATATCCACGGACTGCTGGAACAGCGCACGAATGCGCCGGATGACGTCGACCGCGGTATGGGCGCTCTGGATGGTACGGTCTGCCGACTTCCGCGCCCGCTCGATGTTCGGAGGGTCCGCCTGCAGCCAGCTCAGGCAGGCTGTCGTCGAGTTGATGACGGCCGAAAGCGGCTGGTTGACCTCGTGGGCGATCGACGCGGAGAGTTCGGCCATGCTGGCGGCCTGGCTGGCGCGCGCGAGGCCTTCATGCGCCAGCCGAAGGTCTTCTTCCGCCTTCACCTCGGCATCGACATCCAGGCAAATGACGTTCCACTGGATGATGACGCCCTCGGCGTCCCGCATGGGCGCGGCTCTCGTCTCCACCCAGCGATACTCGCCGTCGAACCGCCGCAGGCGGTGTCGTCGTGCATAAGGCTCACCCGCAGCAAGGCAGCGCCCGTAATGCAGCTTGACCCCCTCGACGTCGTCCGGGTGAACGCCCGCATCGAGCGTGCCCTCCAGGCGGGACTTGCCGGAACCGTCCAGCGTATCGAGTTCGTAGCCGAGAAATTCGCGAAGGCCCTTGCCGCGGAAGATCGGTTCGCCATTCGGCGCGGCGCAATCGATCATGGCCGGCAGGGTTTCCACCAGCTGCCAGAGAAAGCGCTCCTTTTCGCGCAAGGTCTCCTCGGCCTTCACCTGCTCGTCGATATCGAAGAGGACGCCGTACCATTGCACGATCGAGCCGTCCTCGTCGCGATAGGGCTCCGAACGGCCCTCCACCCACCGGTAGACGCCGTCGGCACGGCGCATGCGGTATTTCATATGGAACGGCTCGCCCGTCCGCCGGCACTCGGCCAAACGGTCGCGGACGGCGACGAGGTCATCGGGATGCGTATGCTTGTGTTGGGCGACATCACCCCTCGACCGGTCGGGAGCGTCAAAGTCCTCCAGTTCCATCCCGTGGAAATTCCGCAGCTGCTGGTTGATGTAGATCGGGTCTCCTTCCGGGCTGGAACACCAGATCTGTGCCGGAACGGCATCGACGAGCCGCTGCAGCCGCCTTTCGTTCTCGTGCAGTTTTTGCTGCGCGCTGACGGAATCCTCGATGTCGATGGAGACGGCCAGCCACTGGGCGATGTTTCCCTCCTCGTCCCGCACCGGTTCGCCGCGGCCCTCCACCCAGCGATAGACGCCGTCCGCGCGCCTCAGGCGATAGCGCATCGTATAGGGCTCGCCGGTCGCGAACGTGTGGCGGACCGTTGCGGAGAACATGTCGGCGTCTTCGGGGTGTATGAGGGACTGCGCCGCCATGGCGAGGCGGCTCATTCCCGGCCGGTCGAGTTGGGAAATGTCCGCCAGCCCGAAAAAATCCAGCAGACGCTTGTTGAAGAAGACGGGTTCACCCTCGGGCGTGAGGCGCCTGATGTGTATCGGCAGCATGTCGACGAGGTGCGAGAGCTCCCGTTCGCGCTCCTTCAGGGCCGCGACATTCTTCTTGAGCGTGGCCAGGGCCTGTTGGTGCTGCCGCGAGATTGCCGCGACGATGAGTGCCGAAAACGCCGAGATGCCGAGGAAAAGCTGCAGCATGATCTGCTTTTCCCGCTGCGATTGCTGATCGCCGGCGAACTGGCTGGTCCCCGATATCGTCACGACCGTCGCAATGACGGCGAGGAGGATCAGCGCGAGGACGGCCCCCTTGAACTCGAAGCGGACGGCAGCCCACAGCAGGGGAGGCAGGACGACATAGGCATAGGGTTCGTAGCCGGTGATCGAAAGGACGGCGACTGCAAGGAAAATGGCGGCCAGGGCGCAGGCCTCGGCCCATCTGGCCGTCAGGACCCGGGACTTCGAATCCCAGTTCTGGAACACGACGAGCGCCAGTGGCGCGATCGTTGCGACACCGGTGCCGTCCCCGATCCACCACAGCAGCCAGGATGCACCGAACGGGTGAATACCGTAGACCGCAAGCGCCATGCTGCCGATCGTGGCGCTTATGAGCGGGCTGATGCAGGCCCCCAGCAGGATCAGGGCCAAAACCTCCCCATAGGTTTGCAGCTGCATGGAGGGCCCGTAGAGCCGCCGGAGAATCCACGCCCCGAACGCAGCCTCCGCCGCATTTCCGGCAAAGATCAGCGTCGCGGGGGCGAGCGGGTTGTGGAACCAGAGCAGGTTGCCGACGTTCTCGCTGAAGAACGCCGCCAGGATCCACCAAGGCCAGCTCTTCTTCGGCGCGACGATCAGCGTTGCAAGGAAGAGACCGCTCGGCGGCCAGATGGAAACCCCGGTTCCCGGCACGGTCGCCAGAGCCTGGGCGAACCCGCCACCCAGTACATATGCAAGAACAAACAGTGCGGCGTGCGATAGTCGCGGGCGCGCAGACCAGACGTTCATCACCACCTGTCCTATCACTTTCCTGACCGATGTCGTCGAATAAGGCCTGCGCCGTGACATGTCCCCGGGCGCACGGCGGCAGTCTAGCCGCCGCCATACCGCGGATTCAAGGGCTATTGCTTTCCCGGCGAGAGGAATGGGCGATTTGGCCGACCACATCTCCTTGCGGACGTCCGCTGCCTCATCGGCGCCGGCTGCACGTCTCCACCAAGGCCAGCAGATCCGCCGCACTGATCGGCTTGTCGAGAAAGCCGACGGCCCCGCCGGACCTTGCCGCCGCCCTTGTTCTGTCGTCCGGGAACGAGGTCATGATGCACACCGGCGGGCCGCCCCGCCTCACCAGGGTCTCCAGCAAATCCAGTCCGTTGATGCCGGGCATTTTCAGGTCCGCCAGGACGCAGCCGGCGAGGTGCACCTCGCCCGAGGCCAGAAAGGCGGCAGCCGACCCGTAGATCCGGCTCTCGATCCCCACAGAATCGAAAAAATCGTGCAGGGCCTCGAGCAGGAACGGGTCGTCATCGACAATGGCTACCGCCTTTTGTGGTTCGGACTTCATTTGACCTCGGATCGTGGGTGCGGGCCGGATGCGGCGGTGCGCGGCTAGTCCAGAAGCCCGGACTGCCTCACCAGCTCGGCCAGGGACGATGCCTCCATCTTCTGCATCACGCTGCCTCTGTGAAGCTTCACCATGATCTCGCTGATGCCGAGTTCGTAGGCGACCTGCTTGTTCATCAGACCCCGCGTCACCAATTCGAGGACCTGGACCTCCCGGGGGGTCAGCGTCGCCGCGCGCTCTCGCACCAGCCGGCGATAGGCCCGCTCCTTTCTCTGACCCGTCTCAATGGCGAAAGCCGCATCGATGGCATCGAGAAGCTCGTGGGTACGCAACGGCTTTTGCAGGAAGTCGATCGCGCCGGCCTTCATGGCGTTCACGCTGGTGGCGACGTCCGCATGCGCGGTCATGAAGATCACGGGAAGCTCGTAGCCCCTTGCATCGAGTTCGCGTTGAAACTCGATGCCGTTCACGCCGGGCAGCCTTACGTCCAGGAGAACGCAGCCCGCCATCTCGCGAGGCGCCCGCGCAAAGAAATCCTCGGCATCCGCATAGGCGTCGGCCTCGATGCCTAGGGATTGAAACATATCCTGGAGCGAAAGACGGAACTGCTCGTCGTCTTCCACGATATGAACGGCCTGGCGCGGCGGGGGACTGTCCTCGGCAATGGGGGCGACAGCGCGCATGGTTGTTCCTCCCGCCGGGATACCGGCCTCGTTTCTCCGGGCCATTCTACCCGTCGATCCGGCCGGCACAAGTAAACCAACGTTTGCTATCTTATTGCAATTGAAAGGATAAGTTTGCCGGCGGGTTCCGTTCTGCTTCCGGCGGGCAAGCTGCCGCGAGAGGCGATCTGCGCACAGGCCCTATCCATACGGTTAATATACGGCTCTCCGTTCCGGAAGTATGCTGTTCCGAACCAGGCATTCCAGGCGACGCTGCGGCCGGCCGGCCCTGACGCCGGCTGTGCTTTGCGCGACCCTCACGCAGAGAACGATTGATGGCGGGACATGATAGTCGATGGGCAGTCTTGCTGCTGGTTGTCCTCGGGGTCGTCGGGATCGTCGTCTGGCATCTCCAGGGCCGCGCAAGGCCGAACGGGCGGCTCTTCGTGCAGATCGCGTTCTTTCTGGCGATGACGGCGACCCTGGTCCTTGCGAGGATCAATCCGTTCTACTTCGACGCGCTACGTGTAGGCAGCGGCGGAACGCTCGTCGTGTCCGCCAAGATCCTGTGGTGGACCCACATGGCCTGGGCGACGATCGGTCTCCTGAGAATCTACATCGTGCTGGACGGCCGCCCCCACGAGGCAAGGCTCATCCAGGACCTCCTGGTCGCGATGGTCTATCTCGGGGTCGTCCTGTCCGTGATGGCGTTTGTCTTCGGCGTTCCGATCGGCGCCTTGCTGGCGACCTCCGGCGTCGTCGCGATCATCCTGGGCCTTGCCCTGCAGAACACGCTGGGAGACGTCTTCTCCGGCATTGCGCTGACCCTGGGGCGACCCTATGTCATCGGCGACTGGATACTGCTGAGCGACGGGACGGAAGGCCGGATCGTGGCGAGCAACTGGCGCTCCACCCATATTCTCACGAGCATGCACAATCTGGTCGTCCTGCCCAACAGCGTCCTCGCCCGGCAGGGGCTCACAAATGTCAGCAAACCCGACGAAAACCACCAGATGATGCTGCCGCTTCGTATCTTGCCGACCAGGAGACCGAAGTTCGTCGTCAGCGTGCTGCACGAGGCGTTGAACAACTGCAACGGCATTCTGCATGATCCGCCCCCGACGGCTTTGCTCGTGGGACTGAGCGCCGCCGCGATCGAGCTGGAACTCCAGTTTCGCGTGCGGGGGCCCGCGCAGCGCGGTGCGGCGCGAAACGAGGTGATCGACCTGATCTACCAGCACTGCGACGCGAACGGTTTGCGGCTGGCGCGGCCCGCCGGTACGCTCATGATGGAGGCGACCGAGGCGATGGATGTGCTGCCATCGCCGGTCGAGCGGCTGCTTGACACCGCTCCCCTTCTGGCCGGCCTGACCGAAGACGAGCGCGGGGCGCTCGCAGCCCGTGCAAAGCCGGGGGAGGCGATGGCGGGCTCGACCCTCATGGCCAGGGGAGAGACCTCGGAACACCTCGTCATCATCCGTTCCGGGATCGTCGTCCTGCTGGAAGACGGCGAAGAGATCACCCGGCTTGCGCCGGGCGACAGTCTTGGCGTGCGAAGCGTTCTGGGGGAAGAACCGGAATTTCACGAGGCAAGGGCGATGACGCGCGTCACCTTTTTCCGGATCGGGAAAGTCGCGTTCAAAGAGCTGCTGTCCGGCCGTTCCTCGATTGCCGAGGATCTTGCCCGCCGGATGCGCGAGGCGGGCGCCATGCGCGAAAACGGAGGCATGCCGGTGGTATCCGCCCGCGCCCGTGCCGATCTCGTCCGGACCATCCGTTCCGCGTTCGGCAGTTCCTGATGCGCTGGCAGACTTGTTCACCGAACGTGTGAGGGGATCGCTATGCAAGGGCTTTTGTCGGAAACCGCCGGGCTCGTGACCTTCGTCCGGGTCGTGGAAACGGGGTCGTTCAGCGCGGCTGCCAAGAGCCTGGGGGCGACGCCGTCATCCGCGTCCAAGAGCATCTCCCGCCTTGAAAACCTGCTGGGGGCGAAGCTGTTTCGCAGGTCCACCCGTGTCCTGATACTGACCCCCGAGGGGGAGGCATTCTACGAGCGCGTGATGCCGCTGCTTCGGGAAATCGAGAACGCCACCGATGTCCTGCAGTCCCACGGCACGATATCCGGCCGCCTTCGCATCAGCCTGCCCGGCGAAATGGGACGGCTTCTGGTGCAGTCGATCTTCACCGGCTTCCTGCCGTCCTATCCGGACATATCGCTCGAAATCGGCATGACGGACAGCCATGTGGATATCCTGCGCGACAACTACGATATCGCCTTCCGTGTCGGCCACACGGATCAGAACGGGCTCATGTCCAGGACGCTCGCCCATCTCGACATGGTTCTGGTCGCCGCACCGTCGCTGATCGCGCGGCACGGAAGTGTCTCGACCGTCGAGAGCCTTCGCCGGCTTCCTTTCGCGCGATACTCCGTCAAGGGCCGCCCCTATGCCATCCGCTTCGCCGACGGGCTTGAAGTGCACCCCGAGGGGCGGCTGGACCTCGATTCCGCGACCGCGATCAAGGAGGCGGCAGGGAGCGGGCTCGGCGCGGCCTATCTCCTGAAACGGATCGTGCAGGACGAGATCGACGACGGGTCGCTCGTCGTCCTCCTGCCCGATCGTCCCCTGGAGACGGTCCCGTTCCGGGCTCTCCATGCCTCCGGCCGGATGCCAAGCCTGAGAATGCAGGTCCTGACCGACTTCGTCGCGGAAACCATCCGCACGTCGGGCTGACCGACTTTCTGCTGCCGCCGGCCGGCTGGCCGAAACAACCGGACTAGGGTATCACGGAACACGATGATCGCGTGGGGGCGGCAACGGGTCCCGGAGGGCAGATGTCTCGGTTTGTCGGCAAAAGAGTATTCGGGGATGGCTGAGCTGACGGCACGGCGCCCGGACGCCGATCCGGTTGCCGCGGCGAAGACCGTCGAAAACCTTTTCGGCAACGGCTGGGCGTTCGATGCCGCCGGCCGATGGCTCTACCTTGCGGCGGACGCAGAGGCGGCGCTCGGATGCACGATTGCGGAACTGAACGCGTCATGCGACGAGGGGCACATCGCCTGGCGGAAACTCCTTCATCCCGACGAGTACGATGCCGTTGCCGAGACCTGGCTGCACGCGCTGGAGACGGGCGCACCCTTCGACGCAGAGCTTCGCATGCGACGCAGGACCGGCTACGCCTGGGCCCGTATTTCCGCCCGGCCGGTTCACGATGCCGCCGGCCGGCTGGTCGGCTGGTACGGCACCTCCATCGATACCGACTTCCATCGCAAGACGGTGGACGCCCTTCACGAGCGGGAAAGGGAGCTCCTCGAACTCGTCAACATCGTTCCGAGCAATCTCTGGCGGTTGTCGCAGAACGGAGAACCCAATTTCTTCAACACGAGAATGGTCGATTATCTGGGCGTATCGGTGGAGGAGATCGAGAAGCCCGGCCTCACCCGTCTCGATGCGATGATCGAAACGGCGATACACCCCGAAGACCGGCCCGGCTTCAGGGCGGCCATCATGCGGTCGCTTGAAAGCGGCGAGGGCTTTGCCTCGCGCTATCGCCTTCGCCGTTTCGACGGGGCCTATCACTGGATGTCCAGCCGGGCCGAGGCGTTGCGCGGCAAAGACGGCGAAATCCTCCAATGGTATGGACTTTGTCACGATATTGACGACCAGGTGCATGTCGAGGAAGCGCTGAAGCGCAGTGAATGGCACCTGCAGCAACTGATCGACGCGCTTCCCGTTCGTGTGTGCAGCTGGACGCCCGAAGGCGAGATCTCCTATGTGAGCAAGCGGTATCTCGACGAACTCGGCGTGGCAGCGGCGACCTTCGCCGAAATAAGTGCGGCCGCGATGAACCTTGTCCATCCCGACGATATCCCGACCGTTCGCGTGCGCGCGGCCGAAGCCGTCCGCAACGGCGAGGTCTTCGTGGCGCGGTATCGACGGCGCGGAAGCGACGGCGTCTATCGATGGACGGACGGCCGTTTCGAGCCCTTGCGCAATGCCGAAGGGAAAATCACCGAATGGTACGGCCTTGCGATCGATGTCGATGAGGAGATGCGCGTGCAGCAGGCGCTGCGCGAAAGCGAGCAATCGCTCCAGCAGCTTGTCGAAACGCTGCCCGCGCTGATCTATTGCGCCACGCCGGACGGCAAGCCGATCTATCGCAGCAGGAAGCTCCGCGAGTTTCTGGGCTTCGGCCTCCAGGACAAGGACGGCCCGGGCAAGACCCGCCTGGAGGGAACCCTCGACGCGATCATCCATCCCGACGACCTCGCGCAGGTCCGGGAAAAATACGGCCATTCGCTCGCGACGGGCGAGCCCTATGTCCTCAAGCATCGCTTGAGGCGATACGACGGCCAGTATCGCTGGGTGGAGACGCGGACGTCGGCCATGCGCGACACGCTTGGAGCGATCGTCCAATGGAACGGGGTCTGTCTCGACATCGACGACTGGGTGCGCGCGCAGGAGGAACTCGGCCAGGCGCAACGCAACCTCGCCAAGGCAAGCGAAGCGGCGAGCCTTGCCGAACTCACCGCCTCCATCGCCCATGAGGTCGGCCAGCCGCTTGCCGCGCTGGTCTCCAGTTCCGATGCCTGCCAGCAGTGGCTCTCGGCTGAGCCGCCGAATATCGAAAGAGCACAGAAAGCCCTTGAACGGGTGATCAGGAGCGCCGACACGGCGACCGAGGTCGTCACACGCATTCGCGCGCTGTTCAAGCACAACAATGAAGCGAGGCGCAGGGAAGCGTTCGGCTCGGTCCTTGCGGAAACGAGGGAACTGGTAGGCGAGGAGGCCCTGCGCCGCCATGTGCTCGTGGAGGTCGACAGCGAGCGCGAGCTGCCGTCCGTCTTCATCGACAGGGTGCAGATACAGCAGGTGCTGGTCAATCTCGTGCGCAACGCATTCGATGCGCTGGAAGCGATCCCGTCCGACCGCGTGCTGAGGATTGGGGCTCGCAGGCAGAACGGCGCGATCCAGGTCGAGGTCATCGACAACGGGCCCGGTATCCAGAACGTGGCGCGGATATTCGAGCCGTTCTTCACGACGAAAGGGCAGGGGATGGGCATGGGACTGGCCATCTGCCGATCCATCGTCGAGTCCCACGGCGGAAGGCTCTGGGTCGATGAAACGGAGCCGAGGGGAGCGACGTTCGCCTTTACGCTGCCGCTCGACGACCTTTGATCCCGCCCCCGGCAGCCGTCAGGGGGCAACCGCAAGCTCGATCGCGGACCGCAGCTCCTTGCTGGCGAACGGCTTGAAAAGGCAGGTGCCGGCCTTTCTGGCTTCGTTGATCACGGCATCCTGGGCATGCCCGGTCATGAAGACGACAGGGATTTCGATTTCTCGCCGCTTGAGTTCCAGATTGAGGTCGACCCCTCCCATGCCGGGCATGGATATGTCGAGGAGGAGGCAGTTCGTGTCCGGTATCGCCGAGGATTCGAGGAATTCGCTGGCGGATGCGAATGTCTTCACGGAATATCCCAGCACTTCGAGCAGATCGAGCAGGGATTCCCGAACCGATTGATCATCGTCGATAATGGTTATCCGGAGTGCATCGGCCATCCTGTTCATACCTGCGTCTTGTGTGCTGCCCGAAGGGCCTTCATGTGCTTTTGCCGTTCCTCCGCCGGGCGCGCGCTTTGCCCGGATGTACGCGGGAGCGTAAATGAAAACGTGGCGCCTTGCTCATCGTTCCCGGAGGCCCACAAGCGCCCCTGGAGGTTTTCGATGATCGCCAGACTGACCGACAGGCCGACACCCATGCCGTCGGTCTTGGTCGTGTAGAACGCCTCGAACAGTTTCTCCGCCAGGGCCGGATCGAACCCCGTGCCGCAATCGCTCACATCCACGCGTATTTCGTCCGGTTCGGATCGGGTCCGGATCTGTATCGCCTTCGGCGTCCCTGAGACCGTCTGCATCGCGTCGATGGCGTTCAACAGCAGGTTCAACACCACCTGCTGGACCTGCACGCGGTCTCCCGATGCGGGCGGGATGGCCTTCGTGAAGTCGGTCCTGACGACGACGTCGTGCATCTGAAGTTCGCTGGCGGCAAGGGTGAGGACTTCGCGGACGATTTGGTTGACGTCTATGGGCTCGATCATCACGTTCTTGCCGCCGAAGAGGCTTCGCAGCCTCTTTATCGTTTCCGCGGCGCGGTATCCGTCGCGAATGGACCGCTGGGCCGTCCTCATCGCGCCCTCGATATTGGGTGGGTCGCTCTCCAGCATGATCCGGCATGTCTCCGCATTGGCGACGATGCCGAGCAAAGGCTGGCTGACCTCATGGGCGATCGATGCCGTGAGCACGCCGAGGGTCGCGGTGCGGGACACATGCGCAAGCTCCGACCGGACATTGCCGAGTGCGTCCTGCGCCTGCTGCATCTCGGTCACGTCCTGAAGCGAGCCGAGATGCCGGCGTTTGCCGGAAAGGTCGATGCCGCTGCGGGTCACGAGGCGAACCTCCTTTACGATCCCGCCGTCGAGGTGGAGGCGGAACTGGCGGTCGATGCCGGCGCCCGATTGGCGGGCATTGTCGAGCAGGTCGGCGAATATCTGCCGGTCTGCCGGATGAATGCGCGCCTTGACGGTGCCGATCGTGATAAGCGAGGCGGGCGGATACTCGAGAATCCGGTAGATCTCCTCGGAGCATTCGAGGGCATCGAGGTCGTCGTGCCAGTAGAAGCTTCCCGTCCGGCTCAGCCGCTGGGCCTCCCTCAGCCACGCCTCGCTGCGTTGCAATTCCGAATAGAGCCGTGCATTGCTGAGCCAGATGCCGGCCTGAGAGGCGAGGAAATCGAGAACCGCGATGCGGTCCTGCGAGAAGATGCCCGGCGCGAGACCGTTCTCGACGTAAAGCAGCCCGATGACCTCCGTGGCGTTGAATATCGGCACGCAGAGGACAGATCGCGGCCGGCGATCCCGGAAATACGGGTCGGACCCGTCGAGGACGCCCGGGGCAAGGTCGTCCAGAACGGCGGGTGCCTTCGTTCGCAGAACGTAGTTCAGTACGGAACCCGGCAGATCCGATGCGGCAAGACGCCGGCGTTCGAGCGCGACCACGACATGTCCGTCCTGCGTTGTCGCGATCGCCTCGATATCGAGGTCGCCCCCGTTGAACAGGAGGAGCGCGCCCCGTTCCGCCCCGGCATGCTGGATCGACAGCCGCATGAGTTTCTCGATCAGCTTGCTCAGCACCATTTCGCTCGACAGCACCCTGGAAGCCCGCCCGACGGCCTCGACGTCCAGCGAGGCGACGGGCATCTCGATCGTGCGCGAGGCGAAAGCAGGCGGCTGGCGCTCGTTCAGGTGAGGATGACGGAAATCGAGCAGGCGCGCTTTCGTCAGGCAACCCCATCGGGTGTAGGCGTCCCTCGCCATGCGCAGGTAGGCATCGGCGGGAACGCCGAGCCCTCCTGCCGCATAGAAGCGGCCGGCCAGCTCGGCGGCAATGGCCTCGACCTGGAGGAAGCCGCCGGAACGCGCATGCTGGATCGACGTCTCGTAGAGCGTTTGCGCCAGGCTGTCCCGCCCCTCCAGCCGGGCGCGTTCAGCGCCGAGGAGCGCTTCGCGGCAACCGAAATTGGCCGGGCAGTTCTCGGCCCAGGCCGTCATGCGGTCATGATGGCGGCAAAGCGCCTCGAGACGGGCCTGGCGGTCCGCAGCGGGGATGGCGTGACGGTCGGCGAGCGCGGCCGCTGTCAGGCCGGCATAAAGGACATATTCCGCCTCCTCGATCGACGAGCGCATCGCCCATCGGATCGCCTCCACCCTCGACGCGGCACGCTGCGCGGCATCGTAGTCCTCGGTCAGGTAGTGTTCGACAAGCCGGAAAATCCAGTGGTAGCTTATCATCATCGCGGCGCCGGGCTTCGGGTCGGGCTCCTCCAGCGCCCATGCGTCGTCGTCGCCGGCCGCTGCCTGGCCGACGCCCCGCAGTTTGCGGACAAGACGAAGCTGGCCGAAGAACCTTTCCGTCGGCAGGCCGAGCTGGACCGTGTCCGCGAAGATGACGGCGTTCTCGATCTCGTTCTGGACATGCTGCAACGGCTTGCCGCTCATGAATTCATGCGTGATGCGGTTTCGCGTGTTGTAGGCGGCGAAGGCAAGGTCCCCCGTCGAGCAGCTTATGCGGAACGCTTCGGCCATGAGCGGGGCGCTGTCGGCCAGCGGCCTGATCCAGGGCGTGGCAAATCCCGCGAAAAGCGAATAGACGCGGGCCTTGTAGCGGCCGCTCGGGGTCTGGTCGACAAGGCGCCGCGCGAGGTCGCCGAAGACATAGGCGGTCTTGTAGTCGCCGAACTGCACGCCGAGCGCCATGTTCAACGCGGAATAGGCCACCGCGGAACTTTCGCAATGGCCGTGCTGCAGGCTGAGATTCGTCATCCTGAGAAGGAGGAACTCCATCAGCCGGCGATCGACCGCATAGGCCGCGGGAAAGACCTCCGTCATGACCGACATCGTGGAGATGATCTGCGGATCCGTCATCTCGGTGGTATTGGCGTGATCGTCGATCGAGGTGGCGGAAAGCAGCCGGTGCAGGTTGTCGAACTCGTTGCGGACATCGGCTTCCGTAGGGTTGGCGGGCCATCCGGCATCGGCTTCGCGCAGAAATTCGACGCCGATCTCGACCGCCCGGCTGCTTCTGCCCGTCGTGAAGTAGAGGAGTATGGCAAGGCAGGCGGTCTTGGCCCTGTCGGCGAAATCATGGGCGGTCGCCATCAGCCCCGACAGCCGCCTTTCGGCGGCGGCCAGGTCCCCGGTGACGATCTCGCTCTCGGCCTGGTCCAGTTCGAGCTGGAAAAGCAGCCGATATTGATCGTGCCACCGCTCGGCGATGAGCGAGCGTCCGCGTTCGAAATATGTCTTGGCCGAGGAGTAGGCGCTTGCCGATTTCGCGCGCTGACCGGCCAGGAGATAGAGTTCCGCCACGCGCGCCGCCTCCGCCGGAGAGGAAACGGACGAGCCCCGGTCGAATTGGTTCGTTATCTCGAAGACCCGCTCCTCGAGTTCGTTGCCTGCGGTGTGGGAGAGCAGCAATCTGCCGATATCGAGGTGGTCCCGGCTGCGCGATGCGGGGTCGATGGAGGAATAGGCCGCCGCCTGCACATGGTCGTGGGCGAAGGAGAGCGTGGTGTTCGAAAGCTTTACGAGGCCGGCATCGATGGCGGGTTCGAGCACATCTTTCAACCCCTCGCCCGATAGCCGCAGGACGAGGGCGGCCGTGCGGATGTCCGTGACATTGCCCAGCAGCGAGAGCGTGCCCAATGCCTGCCGTGTGCTCGCCGGCAGGCGATCGAGCTGCATGGACAGAAGCTGGCCGACATTGTCCGTCAGCTGCTTTCCCTCGATCGCCGAGGTGCTCCAGCTCCATTCGGAGTTGCCCGGCTGGAAGAACAGCGAACCGTCGGCGGCGAGTTGACGGACGAACTGGATGACGAAGAACGGATTGCCCCCCGTCTTCCCACCGATCAGATCGGCCAGCGTGGCGACACGTTCCGGCGAGGTCGAGAGGATGTTTGCAAGCAGCCTCAGAAGATCCTCGCGTCGCAGCGATTGCAACGGGATCTCCAAAGTCCGGCCGCGCAGCGACCGCACGTCGGCAAGGACGCTCTTGAGCATGTCGCTCCGGCCGGCTTCCTCATCGCGATAGGCCCCGATGATCAGGACGTGCCGAAGCTCCGGATCGTTGATGAGCCGCTGGACGAGGTCCAGGGTCGCGGCGTCCAGCCATTGCAGGTCGTCGATGAAGAGCACGAGCGGATGCTGCGCGGTCGCAAAAACGTTGAGGAACGCCCTGAAGACGAAGTGGAACCGAAGCTGTGCCGTCGCCAGATCCGCGGGTGCGGTTGCCGGCTGCGGCCCGATGACATGGACCAGCTCCGGGACAAGGTCGATGACAAGCTGGGCGTTGCTGCCGAGCGCCTGCGACAGGGCCAGACGCCAGGTCGCGAGTTCCTCTTCATCCTTGGAAAGAAGCTGGCGCACGAGCAGGGTAAAGGCCTGGGCGAGGGGCGCGTAGGGGATTTCCCATTTGTGCTGGTCGAATTTGCCGGAGGCGAACAGCAGGCGCCTGCCGTCAAGCGTGCTGAAAAGGTCTGCGATCAGCGAGGATTTTCCGATGCCCGGCGGGCCGGACACCAGAACGAACCCGCTTTCGCCGCTGGTCACGACCCGATCGACCGCATTGATCAGGAGTTGCCGCGCGTCGTCGCGCCCGAAGAGCGCGGCTGTGTCTTGCCGCCGGTTGAGGAGGTCGCTCCTGGCGGTTTGAAACCGTTCCACTTTCTCCGTGGCCGAAAGATCCGCCAGGCAGCGCTGGAGATCGTTTTGCACCGCCCGTGCGCTCTGGTACCGGTCGTCCGGATTCTTCTCCAGGAGTTTCAGCACGATAGCGTCGATCTGGGCGGGGATGGCCGGGTCGCGGTCACTTGGCTTCGGGGATTTGCTGGCGAGGTGGCGGTGCGTCCATTCGAGCGTGTCCTCGGCTTCGAAGGGCAGGCTGCCGGTGAAGAGTTCGAAGAGGGTGACACCGAAACCGTAGAGGTCGCTCCTCAGGTCGAGGGGACGGTTCATCTTGCCGGTCTGCTCCGGTGACATGTAGGCCAGCGTGCCGGCGATCACATCGATCGCCGGCGAATGCGCCGCGTCCCGGATGAACTGGCCGGCAAGGCCGAAACCGGTCAACTTGACGTCGCCGGAGGTGTCGACGAGAGAGCGTCAACTTAACGAAGCGTGGACTTTGATGTGCGATGTTGTGCGATGACCAACCGAGATCCTCTGTACCGCCGCCATCGCTTTCCCGCCGAAATCATTGCCCACGCCGTGTGGCTCTATTTCCGCTTCCCTCTCAGCCTGCGAATGGTCGAGGATATGTTGGCCACCCGAGGCATTATCGTCTCGCATCAAACAGTGCGGCTGTGGGCGGAGAAATTCGGACGTGCCTTCGCCAACGAGATCCGCCGCCGCTCATCCGGTCGACTTGGCGACAAGTGGCACCTCGATGAGGCCGTCGTTTCGATCCGCGGCAAGAAGCACTGGCTGTGGCGTGCCGTGGACCAGGACGGTTTTGTCCTGGAGGTTCTGGTGCAAAGCCGCCGCAATGCAAAGGCGGCCAAACGCCTGATGCGCAAACTATTGAAGGGTCAGAGCCGGCCGCCGCGAGTGATCATCACCGACAAGCTTCGCTCCTACAACGCCGCAAAGCGAGACATCATGCCGGGTGTCGAGCACCGCTCCCACAAAGGGTTGAACAATCGAGCGGAGAATTCCCATCAGCCAATCCGGCGACGAGAGCGGATCATGAAACGCTTCAAGTCACAACGACATTTGCAGCGCTTCGTCTCCATTCATGATCCGATTGCCAACCTGTTCCATTTTCCGCGCCACGACATTTCCTCCGGCCACCATCGCGAACTGCGCGCAGAGGCGATGACCCTGTGGGCGAAAATCGCTCGGGCATGAGTGAAGCTTGCGGCTGACGTCGCACCATGGCTGTTTTCCCGTTAACTTTACGATGCCCAGGGACCGGCTTCAGCATGATGGGCGAATGCCGTGGCATTGCCCCGGCGGACTGGATCATCCTTTATCGCAGCACGCTCAGGTAATCGCCAACTACGGCCGGCTCGCCAGCGTCGTCGTATGGCCGTTGTCGGCGATCGACTGGATGCGGTCCTCCTCATCCCCGCAGATTGTGCCGTGCCGGCCAATATTCATCGTTGATCTCGGCGGTGGTCTTCCACCCCGCCGCGAGGGGGCTCACCTCTTCCGACCGACGATACTGGTCGACAGCACCACGAGGACCATGGCGATACCTGCGATAAGAATTTGCGGATTTACAACCAGAAATGCCTGCGACCAGATATCGATCACCGTGGCTCCGATGACGATGACGACCTGGGCAGCAATGATCTTGTAGAAGGTCTTGCGCTCGCTCGCTGCCGCCGGACTCGTACCCTTGCCGATGCGACGGCGAAAATAGCCATAGGCGAAGAAGGGAATTAAAGCGCAAATCGCGGCGACAACCCAGATTCGCATGCGATTGATATCCGCTTGCGTTTCCATCGGCTTCACCAAAATCACCGCTCCCATCAGATAACCGGTCGTCACTTGCGCGAGGATTGGCGGCCAGACGAGCACGTCGATCGATTTCGACGTCGACGAACTGAGTTCGGAATAGAGGGACCGTATCATGCTGATCGCGACGGCGAAGAAGCCGGCCAGGACGATACAGGCCTCGACGGTCAGCGCGCCGCGCCCGATGGCATCGACATAGCCGGTCGCATTGTTCGCGAATGTCAGCATGACATGCACGAGAAGCAAGACCCAGATGCCAAGATCGCCCTGCGGCATACGCAGTTGCTCGGCAATCCAGATCGTGATGGCAGAGGTTCCAACGAGGCCGGCCATCGCGACGATCATCATGGCCGGTTGCGGATCGGAGATCAGTCCTGCAGAGCCGAGTGTGCTGACGATGCCGTATCCTTGCACGACCGACAAGCACAGGGCCAGCACGCGAACAGCCACCTGGAGCTTCTGGTCGTTTTCTCTACAGGCACTCTGCCATTTGGCCAGCGGCGGGCAAATCAGCTTTGCGATTTCCACGAGGCAAAGCGCGCCGAACAGCGGCCCTGCCCACAGGAAGATTACCGACAGTTGCGCCAGCGGGCTGTCGGGAAGCGCCGCCAGATGTGCGGCAAGGGCATCCCTGTCGATGCCGGGCAGCATGACATGGGAGCCGAAGACATAAACGACAGCGGCCAGGAGAGAATAACCTGCCATTGTTCTAAGTGGGTCGGCGGACATCGAGGCGGTACGCAAGAACGTAACTCCGGTTGGCGTTTGCAATGATGGGGATGGCCATGTGCGGGCTCACCGTCCCGAGGCGAGCGTCACGGCGAAAACGGCACTGCCAGGAAGCGGCGGCTGGGACCTTCATAGGCGCTTGGATAATAGGAAACGATGGCGACACCGGCGTCTTTTCTTGCGCCGACGCCGGGGACCACGACTGCATAAAGGCTGTAATCTCGGGGACAGCCTCGAGACGAAGGCAGCAGGCCTTCATCGCGGTGGAGCACGACTTCCTCTGCTTCTCCGACCAGCCGCAATTCGTATCCCTGCGGCTGGCCATCCGTTTCGATCGCGCAGCGTGCCGTGGATGCGGCCGGAAAATAGGTGACTGTGAGTGAATAGGCCCTTGTCGCGGTGCCCCATGCGGGAATGGGATAAAGCAACCCCAGGCGCATCGGATCGCGGTCGGGCGCGCCGTCACCGTTGAGAGCCGCAATTTCTGCGGGCACGACAATGCCATGCCGCGCCAGGAGGCCTTCAGCCTTGTGGCTCGTTTGCGCGCGGACAGCGGCGAGATCTTCGCTCTCGTCTCCCTCCTCGGCGACTGTACTCACAGGTGTATCCGCCAGCCAGGTATCGGAGACAAGATCGACGAAATAGATGCGGGAATAGGCAAGACCGGAATCGCTCTCGATCCCGAATTCCTCGAATGCGAAATAGCGGGTGTCAGGCGAGAAGCCGATGAAGTTCGCCAGCGCCCGATCGCCCGCAGCCGCGGAAGAGGCGAGAAAGCCGAGGCCGGCAAGGATGCCGAACACCCACCGAGCCAGAGCCGCCGGAGCTGGATTTGACCTCATGTTCGCCATCCTGTTCGCTTCCGAAATCCATTGCATTTTCCGTGGCACCGGTCCGGCGGCGGGCGTCGGCGTTTTGCACTCTACTTGTCGGCGGCGTCGATAATGCGCCGCGTCCACTCTGTTTCTCTGCCGATGACGACAGGACTGTCGCGATCGCATGCGAAGTCCGCCGCTTTGTCGGACCGGGCGCGGGCCAGTTCGTAGCCATCCTTGTTGGCGCCGATATCGACGGCGCCGAGCAGACAGGCCTGACCGTCTTCCACGCGGATGATCGCCAGGACCTGATGGCCGACGTCCGGCGTTCCATCCTTTGGAAACAGCATACGCACGACGGCTGCCTGCGGGTTGAAAACCCCGGCCTCGACGGGACCGCGCCACTCCATCTTCTCGCCGGCGCTCCACGCTTCCACGACGGCTGGCGCCTCGTCCGCCTTTGCTCCGTCCCAGGCAAGAGCGATCTGCACGCTCGTACCCAAACCGCTGACAACCACCAGAATTCGCTTGAACCCCGGGCACGTCTTCAGTTGCTCATCCATTTCTTCATCGATTGAAGGCGCGATGATGCAGGCACCGTTTGCAAGGGACGTGTATCGACTTTCGAAGGTTGAGGCGTGCACCGGTGCTGCGGGAAGGGAAAACAGGGCAAGGGAAAAGGAAAGGGCTAGTGGCAACCGAAGCTGCACGTCCCGTCGACCGGTGAATCTCGATATATGCCACCAATTGCACATTGTCCGCACTCCCCGCGTTTCGGCCGGACAGCACAGTGCGCTAGCCGGAGGCGGCCAGCAGGTTTCCCTGCAAACGCTCTCCAGCGTGTGCCGGCGGCTTGTTGATGACGCTATATTTGGGCGCAGTATGTTTCAGAAGTTCGCCTCGATCAGCGGGACGCCGTGTCTCACGCCCTGTCTGTCGAGAAATTCCGGGAAAAGGACGGATCCCCATGGCAGCCGGGCGGGTGCCTTGCAGACCGGCAAGCCCCGCAGTTCATGTTTTGCGGCGGGCCTTTCCGCAGGCGACATCGTGGAGAAACAAGCGTCCTTTTTGAAAGGGGCCCACCGTTACGTTCGAGGGTTCCGAAAATGAGAATCGCGTCCGCGCTACGCTATTCGCTGGTCCACGCGGTCACATCGATCGGGATCGGAGTATCCATCCTGCTTGTCGCCACGCGGTCGGGTTCACGACCATTGGACGATTGGATTGGAGCGATCGAGATTCTCATCCGGACTCTTCACCGATATCCCCATAACCTCTACGAGATTGCTGCGCTCGCAGCGGCTCTGATCGTGCCGATCAGAGCAGGAGTGGCCGACGCGTTCAATGATGAGCTGCAGTCCGCCGCAAGTGTCGGGAAACAAGCCTTCGCGGCCGGTCTTACGGCGCTGGCCGCGCCGCTCCTCTATTTCGTGCTGAGCACGGTGCTGAACCACGCACTGGCGAGTGAATTCTCAGGTCATCGCTGGAACCATGTCGAGGCGCTCGCAATGGGCGTTTGGTCATTCGTGACCGTCCCCGTCACCTTGATGACATCACATGTTTTGCGAGGTCGACGATGTGGGGCACCCGCCCGCAGGGCGTGTGCCGATTAGCCATCGGCATCGTATTGATACGTGCTTGCACAAAACTGGGACGCTGTTGACGCAATCGTTTCGCAGCCCCGACACCAGAGGAAATACCGTGATCTCGCGCATCTTTTGCCTTGCTGCACTCGCTACATTGTTCCTCAACACGTCTGCATCGTCCGCTTCGGATGCGCCGCAGCCAGACGATGCAGACGGAGCGCTGCCCAGTTTCGTCCGCGCAGAACATGGTGCAAGATCCTGTTGGAAGGCCGACATCAGTCCGTCCGAGCTTGCCGCGGAGCCACATCGAACGGTCAAGTCTGTGGCGCTCTCGATGCAGACCGAGTTCTACCCGCCGGATGCGTTCCGACCGAGAGGTCAATTCCTCTACAATTATGATCTGTCGATTGCATTTTCGGACGGGCGCCGCGGCCGGACCCTTGGAAATTGCATTCCTCACGGGCCGGATTCCATCGCGTGCAGCGTTGAATGCGATGGCGGCGGCGCGATCGTCAGTCATGGGGCGGCGGGCGCGGTTGATCTGGATTTCGGCCCCATAAGCTATATAAGGCTGAACTATTGCGGCGAAGAGGGTGAAGCCATCCGGTTTCGGCCGGAAGCGGTGGAGGCACGCTTCATGCTGCGGAAACGGCCCGGGGAAGAGTGCCCCGCGGTAACAACACCCGACTGGGACGCCGGGATCGATTGATCGACGTGCAGTGACGGCATCGCAGTCATTGGTGGGACGTATCGCCAATGTTTCGTCGCGGCATGTCGCGGTCAGATCTACCGGGGGCGGATTGCACGAGACGCGGCCGATCCTCCGATATGCGCAAAGGGAGCCGTGGCACGAATGCCCGATCGCATCAGTATCTTAGTGCTCGGAGCCACGGGCTTCATCGGTTCCGTCGTCGCGGAGCGGCTTCGCAGCGACGCTCATGCGGTAACCGGCCTTGGTCGCAACCTCGACCGTGCGAAAAACCAGCATCCCGACATCCGCTGGCTGAAGGCCGATCTCGGCGATCTCGGCGCTGCCGCAGACTGGGCGCCGCTCCTTGCAGGCCATGACATCGTCATCAATTGTGCCGGCGCTTTGCAGGACGGCCCGCATGACGACCTTGCTGCGTCGCAGGAGCGCGCGATGCTGGCGCTCTATGCGGCCGCCGGCCAGGCCGGTATCCGCCTTATCGTGCAGATTTCCGCCAACACGGCGGATGCCGGCGCCGAGACGTCGTTTCTCAGCACCAAGCGGGCGGCCGATCGCGCCCTTGCCTCGAGCGGCGTACCGCATGTCATCCTGCGCCCCGCCCTGGTCATCGGCCGCAATGCCTTCGGCGGCATGGCGCTGCTGCGCGCGCTCGCTGCCCTGCCGGGGGCGATCCCCATCGCCTATGCCGACAATCCCGTCGCCATCGTGTCGGTGGATGACGTCGCGGCTTGCGTCGCCAAGGCGGTTGCCGGCATGATCCCCGCCGATGGCGACTACGATCTCGCCGCGACCGAGGTCTTGCGGTTCCGCGACCTGGTGGCGCTGCATCGCGCCTGGCTCGGGCTGCCGCCGGCCCGTATCCTGCCGCTTCCCGGATTTTTCTCTCGGCCGGTCGGCGCGCTCGCCGATCTCGCGGGCCGGCTCGGCTGGCGCTCCCCGTTGCGCTCGACGGCGATGGCCGTCATGGCGGGCGGTGTTTCGGCCGGGCGTCACGGGACATTGCCGGCCGATGTAACCTTGATGACCGCCGCGCAGACCCTCGCGCGCCATCCGGCGGGCGTGCAGGACGTCTGGTTCGCGCGGCTCTACCTGCTCAAGCCGCTGATCGTCGTCATCCTCTCGGCTTTCTGGCTGCTGTCGGGACTGGTGCCGCTGCTCGATCCGGCGCGGGCTGCTGCCTTCCTGCAGCCTTTCATGCCGGCCTTTGTCGCGTTCCTCGCGACAGTCCTCACTTGCGCCCTCGATATCGCGCTGGGGCTTGCCGTCCTGTACCGGCCGTGGGCGCGCCGCGCATTGCTCGGCATGCTGGCCGTCTCGGCGACCTATCTGGCGGGCGGCACGATCCTGACGCCGGAGCTCTGGCTCGATCCGCTCGGCCCGTTCGTCAAGGTACTGCCGTCGATGGTGCTGGCGGGCGTCGCCATCGCCATACTGGAGGAACGCTGATGCCGGAATGGGGGGATATCCTGCGGCTGCTGCATGTGGTCGGTGCGACCGTCCTGTTCGGTACGGGAGCCGGCATCGCCTTCTTCATGGTCATGGCGCACCGGACGAAAAACCCTGCGCTGATCGCCCATGTCGCGGGCACGGTCGTGATCGCCGACACGCTCTTCACTGCCACCGCCGTCATCCTCCAGCCGGTCACGGGATACCTTCTCGCCCGCGAGATCGGGTGGCCGCTCGCCGAAGGCTGGATCGTCCTGTCGCTTCTGCTCTATGTCCTGACCGGTCTCTTCTGGCTGCCGGTCGTGGTGATCCAGCTTCGCCTCCGGAATCTCGCTCGCGCGGCGGCGGCGAACGGCGAGGCGCTCCCTCCGGCCTATTTCCGCCTCTACCGCATCTGGTTCGCCTGCGGCTTTCCGGCCTTCTTCGCGGTGATCGGCATTCTCTGGCTCATGCTCGTCAAGCCGACACTGTTTTAGAGCGCCCGGTTGTCTCTTGATGCCTTTCAATGGCGCAAGGGCGGGGCCGGATCGTGGAGGTGATGCTGGAGCGCCGCGTTCCGACCGGTTTCCCGGTGGTGCCAGAAGAAACGAAATCGGCCCGGCTGCGATAGCAGCCGGGCCGTGGGCGCAGAATGCGACGCAATGTTCAGAGACCGGAACCGGGGATGTGGATCTTGCCGGGCTTCTTCCAGTGCGTCTTGCCATGGCCGTGGTGGTGATGGCCGCCCCAGCCGCCGAAGCCGAAGGAAATGCCGACGCTGGGGGTCGAATCGTAGCTGCGCCGTACCGCATGGGCGAGGTATTTCTGCGACACCCAGCCATCGGCGCCGCGATGGGAGATGTAGCACCAGCCGCGCTTGCACCGCGCGATGTCGACATCTTCACCGTAGAGCACGGTTCCGATCGCGGAATAGTTCACGCCGGGGCCGGTGCGGACGTTGACGTTGCCGGTCACCATGCCGGGGGCGGCCTGGGCGGGAGCCGTGATGGCGAACGCGACTGCGGCGAAGCCGATTGCCGCAAGCGTGCGCCCGGCGTTGTTGATCATCTTGTGCATGCCAGTCTCCTTTTTCTGTCGTGGAGCGCCACGATTTCTTGACGGCTGATGGTATGAGCCACGGTTGTTTCCCCGCGATTTCGAGACGCACATAGATGCGGATACGAATGGCGGCGGGCGCTTGTCGCCAGCCTACGGCCGCTCACGGCCGGCCTTTCGTCCTTGCCTGTGCGAGTTCGACGAGCCCCGCCCGCCATAGACAATTGCCTGAAACCGCGCGCCTGTAGCCAAGGTCGATCCCATCCGGAATTTCGAGTGCAATCACCCCCATGAAGCAGAAGCAAAGCCGCATCGCCTGCCAGAAGACCGACGCGTCAGGCAGGCTGTCGAGGCGGCAGATGGTTCATCTCGTGGCCGCTATCTGGGCCATTGGCCTGCTGTTCCCGGTCGGGGCGACCGCCGTTGCAATCGGCAACCCTGATCATCGCAGCGTCCTTGTCGACACCGCGTTTTCAATGGGTTTTGGTGTTGCGACCACGGGCGTTGTCGAGAGGACTGAATGCGCCTGGTTCAAGACAGGCGGCGCGCGAGGTGGGGATCAGGGCATGGAATGCACCCTCGTGGTGCGCACGGAAGGACGCGAGCGGCGGACGATCATCCGCGTGAGCAGCCCGGACCATCTTCGCGGGGAGTGGACACCCGGCGTCGTCTTCGGACAGCTTGCCGTAGACGCGCCGGCCGCGACCGCATGGGATCGCCTTTCACGCGTCTTGCCGACGGCGCTCATCTGCCTCGGCTCGTTGGTCTTGGCGGCAATCGCCACGGCGGCTGCGGGCTGCGACCAGAACCGGGCGACGCCCGAGCGTAGCTAGAGCATTTCCGGCTTCCAGTAGAAGCCGATCAGGAGATCGCGCTTGGGGGTGAATTCCTTTGCCTCGTAGACAATAGGGGTGCGAACGAGCCCTTGCGACGCATCGGGCCAGCACGTCATCATCGCAGCCCCGTCCTGCGGCGGATCGATCGTCAGCCGGAAGCGGCCGATCGGCCCGGCCCAGTTCGCACCGGTCTTCAGGATGTAACCGACTTCGGATATGTACCCGACAAGCCCGTCCGGGCCGATGTCCCGCATCATCGCGCTCACGGCATCGTCGCTGAGGCAATAGTTGTCGACGATCTGCCGCCGACGATCCTTGAGTTCAGGCGTTTCCCCCGTATTGTAGAGCCCATATCCTCCGATCCAGGGATGATATCTGTGCTTGATGCTGGCGAGGGCGCCTGCAGGCAGTTCGAGGTTCCAGATGTAGACGAGCTGGTATCGCCATTCACCACGAACCGGGCCGATACCGGCTTTCGCGGCGGCCTTTTCCAGCGCGGCCCACTGCCTGTCGCTGGCCGGCCGATATTTCCAGGGCTCATTGTAGGTGGGCGGAGGCATGAGGCCTGCCTTGTCGAGGAGCCCGCTGATATCTTCTCCAGCCTCGGTCCGCACGATCATCCTTCGATCGCTGGCGACCTCCTTGCCATCGATGAGGGTGACGAAGTCATCCATCGGATTGTCCAGATCATAGGCCTGCTCGTCGAAATTGTTCTCGAGATCCCTGTCAATGGCGGGCAGCGGAAAACCGATCGTCGCAGAAACGGCCTTGGAGGTCTCGTTCGCGAAGACGTAGTCGACCCGGATTTCTTCCCGTGTGATATGGAGATCCTCGCTAACCATGCGGATGCTGTCGCTGCTGACAAGCTCGATGCCGCCGGCATCGATGCGCGCCATGCTGTCATTGGCGAAGGACGGGCTTGCTGCGAGAAGAAGCACGGCCGAAAGCGCGCCGGCGCGCAGCCTGCGAGAGACTGAAGACATTTGTTTCTCCCTATGGGCAGGTCGTGACCTGATTTCCGCAAAGGCCAGTCACCCAGCCACGGTGCTCCACGCCATCGGGCGTCTTGAGCGTGACGTCGGCGAAGGCGCCACTGCAATCGTGAACCTTGCTGACAGTCGCGCTGTCCGGCCCCCAACCGTCGCCGACAAGCTCGGCCAGGATATTGGCAGACTTGTCAGGGGCTTGGCGAAGGTGAGGGTTGTTGATCGAGAAGGCGACGAGCTTCGCCGCGATCCAGCCAGGACCTTGAAAGATCGTGCGCTCCGGCCCTTCGCCATATTGATCCACCTTGACGTTTTCGATCCGAAACCAGCCTTTTTCAAAACCGACGACGTCGAACTCCGGGGAAAACGCCGCATCTCCCCCGCCGGCTTCCTGCGGTAGTTTCGCAAGGATGGGGGCGGTGGCATTCGGCTCCGAGCGCACGTTCGTCCCGGTGGGATCAGGATCCCAGGCATGGGCAGTAAAGGAACATTCGCTTCCGGCAGCGCTCACCGGCCCGGCCGCCGCGAGAATGGCGAGGGTCGATGAAAGGGAGACCAGGAGCGGGGCGAACTTTCGCATCGGGACATTCCTCGCTGAGATGGCGCCGCCGGTCAGGGCGCGACGATGCGCATTGAGGTCGGGAAGGGTTCGACCCGAAGGCTGTCATGTCCGAGAAGGCTGACGCGCTGATGCGGCGCATATTCCAGGGTTCCGTCTGCCCCCTTGCGGACGGCGAATTGCCAGGCGGTGAACTGTCCGTGCCCGGCCAGCGTATGACCGATCGCGGAGACTGCTTCGCTGCCCGGTGCCCCGAGCGTGTGTATGTCGGCCGGCGACAGTCCGATGACGACATCGTCTCTGACGGTGATGATCTTGAAAAGCTGGGGCGCGTTGCTGGTGGACATGAGAACTTCCGTAGGCTGGTGGAAACTATGATGCAGCCGAACTGTCCGCCGCAGATGTTTCACGCATTTGCCGGGGTTCAGGGCAGGATTTTCGTCACCGCGATCAGATGGCGGTCCGAACCCTCCCAGCCGCGCGTGTATATGCCGACGAGAACGGCAAGGACCCTCCGTCCGCCGACTTTGTGCATATAGGCGGCTGCGATGTCATACCCGTTCGCACACCCGCGCGAGCGGGGAAGCGTTCCGACATAATCCTCCAGCGTCACGGGGTCCCGGCCCGAGAGAACCAGCTTGAAGTCGCTGGGTTCGGGTGTATCTGCCGTGCAGCCATGGGCCGCTTGCGCTTTGCGCTCGATGAGCGCGAGTTGGCCCAGATTCGGAAGTGCTGCGGCCTGTCTGTGGCGATAGGGATCGCCGCGATCGACGGGCAGGAAGGGGAGGGAAGGCGCGCCGGCATCGACGAGCCCAAAACGATCGATGAGGGCCTCACCTTTCCTTCTGACCTCGGCAAGTGCTGCTTTCCCGCTCGCGTTCTCTCCTTCGAGAGCGACACGTAGCGGCGTTCGGGGTGCCCATGCGTTCCTTGCCGTGTCGATGACATACATCGTCGCATAGCCGCGCTCCTCGGCTTCGGGCTCGACATATTCCACGAAAGAGAAATAGCGCCCGTCCGGGGAGAAACGAGCATCGGCAAGAACCGACTGGTCCCAGGCCGCGGCGGGAAACGCCATCAGCGAAAAAGCGAGGGCGAGAATGCGGGCACACATGACAGATACCTCCTGCATAGGCTCCGAAAAGCGGAGGCGCCACGTCCGGCGCATGAAAGACAGATGCCCTGCCCCGGGGCATTGGGGCAGGGCATCCATGAGCCGATGTCGCAATATCGCCCAGCATGGGGGAGGAGGGCGCCGACATGGCTCAGATGGTAGCGGGGACCGGCTTTGCGCCCCAGGCGTTGGATTCCTCGATGCTCGGCTGGATGCCGAGTTCCCAGATCATGTAGAGGAGGCCGGCGAGGGGAACGAGGGCGACCAGCGTCCACCAGCCGGACTTGCCGCGATCGTGCCAGCGCTTCGCATAGGCCGCGCAGGCCGGATAGATCGTAGCAAGCGAGGCGGCGCTGACCAGGTAGACGAGCGGCGCATAGATCGCGCCCAGGATCGATGAGACGATGGACATGACGACGCCGACGGCCATCATCACTGCGATGGAAATCCAGAAATCCCGGCGCCCGATGCGGCCCTCGTAGCTGAGGAAGAGGTACTTGAAGTCGATTTCCTTGAGCTTCTCCATGATCATCTCCTTGGTGAGTTGCTGTTTCAGGATGTCTCCTGGTAGGGCGGGGGTGTTTCATCGCGATGCCGTGATCGGGGCGGCGGCCTTTACAAATGCTCGGTAAGGCCGCTTAGAAATGGCGCATCCAGACGTTCGGCTCGCAGTAGACGCCCCGGTTCGCAGCAAGGTCGATCTCTACCGGCGCGAGACCGCCGGCGACGTGGTAGCGTCCGCTGACGGGAAAGCGCAGGCCGGTCCAGCGAGCCCATTGCGGAACGTTCGCGCAGACCTTCATCGAGTGGCCGGCGATGCCGACGGCGCGCGCGCCGAGCCGGTGGTGCTTGCGGATCCAGGGATCGAAAGGTTCCCCGTTCTCCGTCATCCATGACAGGTAGGTTTCCATCGTTTCGAGCGGATAGTGGGATTTGCGGGTCGGCCGGATCGGCGCGACCATCGCCTGGAAGCCACCGGTTTCGGCGATATCGCGCATCGACAGGATCATCCGCTCGGCCAGATCGCTGCCACGCTCGCCCGCCGATACGACGATCGAAAGCGCGGATAGTGCGTTGACCGGCTGGTCGCGTGAACTTGCCTTGACGCCGGCGGCAAGGACGCCGCCCCATCCTTCCTGCGGCAGCGATCCGTCATCTTCCGGCGTGCTCCAGAAAAACGGAATGGTGTTGGCCGTCGCGACCAGCGCCTCGCCGCCATTGTCATCCGTACGGAGTGCGAAGAGCTGGAACCTGTCGAGCCCGGGTTCATAGAGCCTGTCCCAGCATTCGACCGTTGTCGAATCGGCATCGAGGAAAACCGGCCAGGCCGTCGCCGCGAGCGCATCCCCGGCCGCACGAAGGTCGGGACGGTCCGCCGCGGTGAGAATTTGCACGGAACGATCCGCATGCTCGTGGGATAGGGGAGGCTTTGCTGGCATCATGATGGAACCCGTGGGGGAGGAGAGGATATCGGCCGCGTCAGATGGCGGCGACCTGGAAAGCCGTGCCATGGGTCGGCTGGTTCTTGAGCGTGTCGAGTTCGGCGCGCATGTTGGCGACGACGAGTTGAACGAGTTGATAGCCGAAGGCCGGGTTCTGGAAATAGAGTTCCGACAGGGCCGTCTGGGGAAGCGCGGCGACTGTTGCGTCGGTGGAGGCGATGAAGGTGTCGCTTTGCCGGCGCGCCGCCTGGAAAAGGGTCGCATCGCCGACGAAGGCGCCCGGCCGCACCCTTTGCGCGCCGGCAAGCGATGTAATCTCTCCCGAAAGCAGGACGTAGAGCGTATCGGCCTCGTCGCCTGCCTCGAACAGTGCCGCGCCCTTAGCAATGTTGATCCGCTTCATATGCGGCACGAGCCAGTCGAGATGGAAAGCCGAGCTTTCCCCGGAACGGGCGGCCTCGACCGATCGCACGAGCCGCAGCATCTCGAAGAGCCGCAGCGCGTTGAGCGGAAGGAGGATCAGTTCCATGATCATGACCGGATAGCTTGCGGTCAGATAACCGTAGAGCAGGAACGCCACGCTGCTCAGGATGCCCGCCACCCGCAGGCGGATCGAGGTCTTCATCGCCCAGGCGACGACGGTCAAAGCGGTGCCGCAATAGCCGATCAATTCAATCCAGAACATATCCGAACCTCCCAATTCGCAAGAGCGGGGCGTGGCCCCACGATGCTCATGGAATAAGGAGAGGACGTTTCAGGGGATTGTCGCGGGCGGAGGCCCTCTATGCGGAAAGGCCCTGGCGCGTGCTGCTGGGGCCTTTGTAGATATATCCGCTGCCGCGTGCCGTATGGATCAGGTCGCTGTCATAGCCGGTGCTTTCGAGCTTGCGGCGTAGCCGCGTGATCCGCGTGTCGATGCTGCGGTCCATGGGGTCGGCGCCATAGGCCGGCGCGAGGCGAAGGATATCGTCGCGGTTGAGCATCCGACCGGGATTCGTCGCGAAAGCGGCGACGAGATCGATTTCGGTGGGGAACAGCGCGACCTCCGCTCCCGCCGGATCGAGAAGCCGCCAGTTCTTGAGGTCGAGCGAAAAGATCCCGAACGGAACCGTATCCACATCGAGGAAGCGCCGGCGACGGAGTACCGCATCCATGCGCGCGGCAAACTCGCGCAGCGAGAACGGCTTGGTGACGTAGTCGTCGGCCCCGACCTCGAGGCCCGCCACCTTGTCGACGACATCGTCGGCCCCGGTCAGCATGATGATGCCGAGGTCGTGGCTCTGCCGTAGCCGGCGCGCAATGCTCAACCCGTCCTCGCCGGGCAGGCTGACATCGAGCACGGCAAGCTCGGGCACGTCGTTTTCCAGCAGCTTGTCGAGTTCGGCGGCATCGCCGGCAACCCGCACCATATGGCCGGCCATGGTCAAGGCGTCTTCCAGCATGGCGCGCAGGGCAGGGTCGTCATCGACAACGATCACATTGGCCATCTGGGTCAGACCATCCGCAGTGCCGCGCCGCGAAATGCGTGCCGGGATTTTCGCTCATGCATGATCACGATACCTTCGCCTTTCCGACATGTCTTCCAGAATTTGTGGAAAACTAGCCGTGCGCGCCCCCGAATTCTCTGCGATTTGCGAACTCGAACCATGCGAATAACGAACTGTCTCTACTTTATTCTGCTGGCTTATTTATCCGGCACTTCTTTTACTTGATTTCGGCCGCACCTGGCGTCTTCCTCTTCCACGAACGGTCGAACGACACTGTTGTGAAACAATCGCGTCGGATGGTCCGCTGTTGCCTCGCTGCAACAGCCGCTGCCGATGAATCCAAAAGCAAACCGCTGCGGATCGGGCTGGTGGAGACGGTATGGATTTCGGGAGAGTGAGGAAAATGGTCGCATCGCGTATTCCCGGCGTGGGGTTGTCATCCCGCACTGTCCTGCTGTGCGCGCTCCCGCTCGCTGTGCTGATTGTCGGTCTTGCGGTGGAGCAGTTCACGCGTCAGCGCGCCGCCTTCCTGACCGATCTCGCGGGCCTGACCGGCGAGCAGCACTATGCGGTATCCACCATGCTGACCAGCGCCGATCGGCTCTTGGCGCGCATGCGGCTGACGATGGAACGCCGCATCGAGGCCGGCGACGACGGCATTTCCGCGGCCACGGCAATGCAGCTCGACGACACGAGGATCGGGCGGCCGGGCGGAATGCTCCACGGGGTCGAGTGGCGTCCGGCGAAAGCCAGTGCGGATGCCGGCAATGTCATCGGCGTTGCCGATCTCGGTCACCGGCCCGCCGGAACCACCGGGCCGGTCGATGCTGCGGTGGACCTGCTCGCCGCAGTGCGGCTGGAAAACGCGGTCGGCTCGATCTCGCACTGGAGCTACTTTTTCTCGGCGAAGGGGGATTTCATCACGATCCTTCCCGGCGCGCCGCTCAAGGATTTCGTGGAGGCCCTCGAGCCCGGGGCCGACCTGAAATCCGTCGACGATCTCGTCGCGCGCTGGCTCACCTACGACGTCTTCCAGCTCGGAACGCCCGCGCGCAATCCGGACCGCTCCGCCTATTGGACATCCGTCTACGAGGATGCCGGCGGGGCGGGACCGATGGTAAGCCATGCAGCACCGGTCTATGTCGGCGACACCTTCTACGGGGTGGTCGGAACGGATGTGCTCTCCAGCGCCTTCGATGACGTCCTGGCGCATATGAAACAGCCCGTCGGCATGCTCGCCATCGTTGACGCCTACGACGACGTGGTGGGCATCAACGGTAGCGCCTTCGATGCAGACAAGGCGCAGATGCGCGGCTTCCTGAAGGGTAAAGGCTTCCTGTCGGCCCCGAAGGAAAGCCTTCCTACCGGCGCCTTTGGCCTGGTCGGCTCCTCCTGGGTCTTGAGCTATGCGCTCCCCGGTTCCTCTTTTCGTCTCCTCTATGTGATTCCCGGCAAGGACCTGACCGCTCACCTCCTGCCGCGATTCGGATCGTACGGCCTGATCCTGCTGGGTCTTGTCGCCACGTTGGCGGGCCTTCTGTTCTTTCTGCACCGCTCCTATATCCGGCCGAGCTTCAATCTCGCTGCTTATCTGGAAGAGAAGGCGGCCGGGCGCGATCCCTCGCCGCCGGTCCTGCCGGCCGCCTGGCAACCGAGTTTCGAAACGATCTCGCGCTCGTTCGACAATGCGCGAGGATACCGCCGCCAGCTCGAGGATAGCGAGGCACGTCTGGTCGCCGCCGCTTCCAGCCTTGTGGACGGGTTTGCCATCGTCGACGCCGACGGGAAGATCGCGTTCTACAACGGTGCGCTTGCGGATCTGCTTGGACCCGAAGCCGCGGCACGGCTGGCCGCCGGAACGTCATTTTCAGCATTGCTCGAGGATGACTGGTTCTCCACGTCCGCGACCGATCCTCGCTTGATCGGGGAGCGCTGGATCAGCGGCCGCCGAAGCGCGATGCCCGATGGCGGAACGGTGGTGGTTCTGCGTGATGTGACGGAGGCGAAAAAGAGTGAGCTGCAACTGCGCGAAAGCGAAGAGCGCTACAGGACGGTCGTCAATACGCAGACTGAGCTCGTTGCACGCTACACGCCAGACGGCATTCCCTCTTTCACGAATGAAGCCTATTGCCGTTACATGGGCATGACCGAGGCGGAGCTTCTGAGCAAGCCTCAAAGCGATTTCGACTACATCGTCGCGGAAGACCGGGAGCAGCACGACGCACATCTGCGCACCCTCTCGGTGGAGAATCCGACGATAACCGTCGAGTTCCGCAGCGTGCTGCCGGATGGTTCGCTCCATTGGGAAGAATGGACGGATACCGGCATTTTCGATGGGGACGGCAAGCTGGTAGAAATTCAGGCGATCGGCCGCGACATCACGGAGAAGCGGCGCGCAGAAGAGGCGCTCGGCAAGAGCGAGGCGCGGCTTGCGGCGTTCCTGGACTATGCCCCGGTCGCCATGATGATCATGGATCTTGACCGCCGCTTCGTCATGGCGAATCCCCAGGCCCAGCGCATGTTCGGTTCGGATATGGCAGGCCTTGCCGGCAAGCGATTTGTCGACATCGTCCCTGAGAACGAGGCGGCGCTCATGGAGCTCTCGCTGAGCAACGTCATCGCAAGGGGCGAGGCCGAACTGAAGGAGGAGCACCACGCTTCCCTCGACCTCTTTCGCGACAGCCTTGCGATCCGCTTCCCGCTTCACGACGCGAACGGCGCCATCGAGGGGGTGGGCGTATGCGCGGTGGACCTGACCCCGCAAAAGCGGGCTGAACAGGAGCTGCGCCGCCAGCAGGAGGCGCTTTATCAGAGCGAAAAGCTCGCAGCGCTCGGCTCCCTCCTCGCCGGCGTCGCTCACGAACTCAACAATCCGCTGTCGATTGTCGTGGGCTATGCCGGCATGCTGCATGAAATGGCGGCGGACGAGGGAACGAAGCGGCGCGCCGGCGAGGTGCATCGCGCCGCCGAGCGCTGCGCCCGCATCGTAAAGACCTTCCTTTCAATGGCGCGCTCCAAGCCCATCGAGAAGACGAGCGTGTCCATCGACCGGATCATTTCCGACGTGTTGGAGCTCGCCGCCTACGGATTGCGCAGCAATGGCATCGAGGTCGTGCATCAGCCGTCGGAAACCCCCATCGTTGTTCACGCGGATGCAGACCAGCTGCATCAGGTCTTCATGAATCTGGTCGTCAACGCGCAGCAGGCGATGATGGGCATGGACGGGCCGCGCCGTCTTCTCATCCGAACGGCATGCCAGGGCTCGGAAGTCCGTGTCGATGTGGTCGATAGCGGCCACGGCATCAGCGATACAGTCAAGCAGCGTGCCTTCGAACCCTTCTTCACCACCAAGCCACAGGGCGTCGGCACAGGCATCGGGCTTTCGGTGTGCCTTGGGATCGTCAAGGCTCACGGCGGAACGCTGACGCTGGACGCCGCTCCGGGCGGCGGGGCGATCTGCCGCGTCACCCTGTCCGTCACCGATGGCGCAGGCCACGCCGAAACCGCCGCGCGCACGCGTTCGGTGCCGCTCAAGGGGCGCGTCCTCGTCGTGGACGACGAGCCGGGTATCGCGGCCTTCGTATCGGAGGCGCTGACGATGGACGGCGTGAGCGTGATCGCCGTGACGGACGGACAGGCGGCGCAGGATATGCTGACCGACCGGACCTTCGACGCCGTCATCACCGATCTTCGCATGCCGGGCATCGGCGGGGAACGTCTCCTCTCCTTCATAGCCGAGACTCGCCCGGAACTCGACGGCCGAGTCATCGTGATGACCGGGGACGCCCTCGGCTCGGAAACCACGCTTGAGCGCGACGTCGTGACCGTGCTCGAAAAGCCTGTCGATCTGTCGGCACTCCGCTCTGCACTCGCACCCCTGTTGTGCGACGCGCCCAGCCAATCGAACAACTCCAGCCGCAAGAGGGCCGATCCATGACATCCGCAACATCCATATTTGTCGTTGATGACGAACCCGGCGTGCGCGCGATGATCCAGGACTATCTTGCGATGCAGGGTTTCGTCGTCGACGGAGCGGAAAGCGGTGTCGCGCTCGACAAGCTTCTTGCGGCAAGACGCCCGGACATGATCCTCCTTGATGTCAATATGCCGGGCGAAGACGGCCTGTCGATCGTCCGGCGGCTGCGCGGCTCTGCCGAGCGTATGGGCATCATCATGCTGACAGCCAATTCCGACGAAACCAGCAAGGTGACCGGCCTTGCAAACGGCGCCGATGATTATCTCGTCAAGCCTTTCGAACTACGGGAACTGCTGGCGCGCGTCAGAAGCGTACTACGCCGCGCGCCAACCGTCCTCGCTGTTCCGTCGAAGGCCCGGCCCACGCTTGCGATCGGCCGCCACCGGCTCGATATCGAGGGCAAGCGCCTGATCGACCCGGACGGGCTGGAAGTCGAGATCAGCACGATGGAATACGAGTTGCTGGAGACCTTCGCCCGCCATCCCCGCCAGGTTCTCGGCCGCGACCGCCTTTGCGAACTCGCCCATGGGCGGCCGCTCGGCGACGGCGATCGCAGCGTGGACATCCGTATCGCGCGACTGCGCAAGAAGCTCGAGATCGACCCGACAAGCCCGACGATCCTCTGCACCGTTCGCGGCGAAGGGTATGTGTTCGAGCCCGTGCCCGTCTGAGGCCGGTCATTTGTATCGTCAGGGTTCGGCCGCTCGCTCGAACGCGACAACACGCTGAAACCATGCCTCTCCATAAAGGTGACGACAACATCAGATCCTTGGAGAGGTACAATGAGCATTCTTGGAAAAGTCACCGTCTATGTCGAACGCGCCCGCGCGCGCCGGGCGTTGCAGCATCACGCCCGAAGGCTCGCATCCCTCAGCGATCACCTGCTCGAGGATATCGGCGTGACGCGCGCCGAAGTCAGCCGGATCGTTATCGATGCGTTCGGCGCGCGTGCGGCCGGCCGCGGTTCGATCCTGTGATGATCACTTGATCGGATCACGGGAAAGGGAGGTCTCATGGGAAGGGGCGAAAACATGGAAGGGGCGGCCAGACGCATGCCTTTGTCGATCGATCCCGCGGGTGATCGTCCGTCGGACGCCGGGTCTGTCCGCCAGGATCTGGCGCTCGGAAGCCTCTCCTACGCGATCAGCGGCCGGAAGGTACTCAAGGACGTCTCCCTCACCATTCGCGAGGGTGAGTTCTTCACGCTCCTCGGCCCTTCCGGCTGCGGCAAGACGACCCTGCTGCGGCTGATCGCCGGTTTCGAGAGCCCGCAAGCGGGCTCGATCTCGCTCGGTGCGGCAAGACTGGAAAATCTTCCCGCCGCACGCAGGCCAATCAATACCGTCTTCCAGAACTATGCGCTCTTCCCGCATCTCAACGTCGCCGGAAACGTGGCCTTCGGATTGCGGATGCTGAAATGGCCGAAGGAGGATATCGTCGACCGCGTCGACGAGGTCCTGCGGCTCGTGCAGCTTCTCGACCTTCGCCACCGGCGCGTCAGCGAGCTTTCCGGGGGCCAGCAGCAACGCGTCGCACTTGCCCGCGCGCTCGCCCCTTCGCCGAAGGTGCTTTTGCTCGACGAGCCGCTTTCGGCGCTCGATCTCAAGCTGCGCCGGGACATGCAGGTCGAGCTCAAGCGCATCCAGACCGAGCTTCGCCAGACCGTGATCTTCGTCACCCATGACCAGGAAGAAGCCCTGTCCATGTCGGATCGCATCGCGATCATGAAGGACGGTGACATTCTCCAATGCGAGACGCCGGCGGCTCTCTACACCCAGCCGGCGGACCGCTTCGTCGCGGCGTTTCTGGGGGAGGCGAACTTCCTGAGCGGAAAGCTGCGTGCGGTCGATAATTTCCATGCCACGGTCGAGATGAGAAACGGACAGACTGCCAGTATCGCCCTCGGCCACCATATGCCGGCGCCCGGAGAGGTAACGGTCATGTTCCGCCCCGCGGATGCCGAACTCGGAACCGGGCCGGGATTATCCCTGACCGCGAGCGTGGTCCGGAAGACCTATCTTGGCTCCGATCTAAGCCTCCATCTTCATCTTCGCGATGGCACGCCCGTGAAGCTTCGCAGCCGCGTGTCCGCGGCGATGGATGCCGTCCGTATAGGCCAGCAAGTCGATCTTTCCATCCCGTTCGAGCAATTGCGCATCGTCGGGGAGGCTCGCTGATGGCCGCAATCGTCGATAACCGGGCATCCGGAACGGGGATCGGGCTGCCGCTCGCCGCGCCGGCGATCGTCCTTGCGATCGTGCTCGGATGCATTCCGCTCGCCTTCGTCGTGGTCTATTCGCTGCTCACGCCGGCATCCTTCGGCGGCGTCGAATGGATCGCCTCGGCGGATGCCTACAGGTCTCTTCTCTTCCGCAAGGATCTCTTCAGCGAGGAACTGGTGTTCTCGCCCGATCATCTCATGATCTTCGGGCGCTCCGTTCTGCTGGCGCTTGCCACCACGGCCCTGTGCCTTGCCGTCGGCTTCCCGACGGCTGCCTATATGGCGTCGCGCCCGCCGCGTGCGCGCAAATGGTGGGTGTTGGCCATCACGATCCCGTTCTGGACGAGCCTGCTCGTCCGCACGCTCGCCCTCATGCTCATCATCGGCGACCAGGGGCTCATCAACGGCCAGCTGCTGCGCTACGGCCTGATCGATGCGCCCGTCGCCATGCTCTATACGGATTTCGCGGTGCTGCTCGGACTGCTCTACACGTTTCTGCCTTTCATGGTCCTGCCGCTCTTCTCCAGCTTCGAAAAGTTGGACCCACGCCTCGCGGAAGCCGGTGCGGACCTTTATGCGAGCCGGTGGCGGATCGCCCTGCAGATCGCCCTGCCGAATATCCGGCCCGGTATCGTCGCCGGCTGCCTGCTGGTCTTCGTGCCGGCGCTCGGTTCCTATGTCGTACCCCTGATTCTCGGCGGCGGCCGCTCCATGATGGCCGGCGACCTCATTGCGCTTCAGTTCGGCACATCCCGCAACTGGCCGCTGGGCTCGGCGGAATCCGTGGTGCTCGTCCTTTTCGTCGCGCTGGCCTTTGCACTCCCGCATTTCGCCAGGCGGAGGACCGCGTGATGGATCGTCATCTGCCCCGGACCTTCGCGCTCATCGCCGGCCTAAGTCTCGTCTTCCTCTATGCGCCCATTCTGGTGCTCGGCGCCTTCTCCTTCAACGGCGGGCGCCTGTTTCACCGCTGGGAGGGCTTCTCGTTCGACTGGTATGCGAGGGCCATCGCCAATGAGGGTTTTCGCGATGCGGCCGTCAACACGCTGGTCGTCTCGACCGCTGCGACCTTGCTTGCGACGGTTCTGGCAACGGGCGCGGCCATCGGCCTCCAGCGCGCCGGCGGCCGGCAGCAACAGGTTGCCGCCGCGTTGATCGGCCTGCCGCTCGTCGTGCCCGAGGTCGTCATGGCGATCGCCACGCTCATCTTCTTCTCGAGCCTTCGCAATGCGACGGGCATCGATCTCGGGCTTGGCAGTCTGGTCGTCGCCCACACCGCCTTCTGCGTGCCCTTCGCCATGATGCCGATCCGTGCGGCGCTCCGCGGCGTCGATCCTTCGGTCCTCACCGCGGCGACGGATCTCTACGCCTCGGATACCGCTACGCTCCGGCATGTCCTGGTCCCCCTGCTGATGCCGGGCATCGGCTCGGGCGCGGCGCTGGCCTTCATGGTCTCGTTCGACGATTTCGCCATGAGCCAGCTCGTGGCGGGGCCGGGCCAGACAACGCTGCCGGTCTTCATCTGGGCACAGCTCAAGCGCCCGCTGACCCCGGAAATCAACGCGATGAGCACGATCATGCTGGTCGTCTCCATCGCACTCATCTGCCTCTCCATGGTCGTGACGGCCAGGGGACGCCTCAACACACGCTAATCGACAGGATGAAGTCATGACCAAGCTGAAGCATGCCCTGGCCGGCGGCCTTTCCGCCATCGCCCTTTTCGCCACCGCCAATGCCGCGCTGGCGGCCGGCGAGCTCCATATCTTCAACTGGGGCGAATACACCAACCCCGTGCTGGTAGAGAAATTCGAGAAGGCCTACGACGTGAAGGTCACGGTCGACGAATACGACAGCAACGAGACCATGCTCGCCAAGGTGCGTGCCGGCCGCTCCGGCTACGACATCGTGGTGCCCGGCGACTATGCCGTGAAGATCATGATCGAGGAGGGACTGCTCGCAGAGACTCGGCCGAACGAGATGCCCAATTTCAACAACGTCGAGGCGCGCTTCGTCGATGTCTACTGGGATGCCGGCCGCAATTATACGACGCCCTGGACGCACGGCCTGACCACCTTCGCCGTCAATACCGACGCCTACAAGGGGCCGGCCGATTCCATCGCGCTCCTCTTCGATCCGCCGGAGGAGCTGAAGGGGCGCATCGCCATGCTCGACGACATGGTCTCGATCATCCACGCCGCCGAGCGCTATGTCGGCGTGCCGCGCTGCACTTCCGATCGCGAGGAACTGAAGAAAGTCTATGACGCCCTGATGAAGGCCAAGCCCTACTGGCGGACCTACAGCGTCGACAGCATCAACAAGCTGGTCTCCGGCGAGGCGGACGTCGCACAGACCTGGAGCGGCTCGGCCGTGGTCGTGCGGCAGCAGCTTCCGAGCGTCAAGTTCGCGCTGACGAAGGAAGTGATGGAAGCCTTCTCCGACAATGTCGCCGTGCTGAAGGACGCGCCGAACCTGGAAAACGCAAAGCTCTTCCAGAACTTCGTCATGGACCCCGAGAACGCGGCGCTTACCTCGGAATTCGCCGGCTACGCCAATGCGATCAAGGGCAGCGGGGCCTTCTTCTCCGCGGATCTGAAGGCCGCGCCGGAGCTGAACGTGCCCGCCGATGCCGCTACCGAGTTCGTGCCGCCTTGCTCGGCCGAGGTGACCGCGCTCTACAACGCCATGTGGACCGAGCTGCGCCGGTAAACCGTCATCCTCGCACCCTGTGTCGGCCGGGTCCACCGGCCTCCACATTATCGAGACAACGGCAGCCGTCGCTACCGGACAAGGGAGCTTTCCATGAAATTCGTCTTTCCGATAGCCATTGCTGCAATGCTCGTCCTGACGGGCTGCGGCGGCCGTTGCGGCTTCACCTCACCGGGTTATCCGCTCTGCGGCATCTGAGCACCGGCGGTCCGCCCTGGAGGAGCGAACATGCGGGTGTTCACTGCCATTGCCGCATTTCTTGCGGGCATGACCCTCGGGATGCTGCTCGCTCTGGGCGGATATCTCGCATGGGTCGAGCTTGGCGGGAAAGATATGGAAGGCGCGGCGGCAATGGGCGTGTTCTTCCTCTATGGGCCGATCCTGGGGCTTGTCCTTGGCGCAGGTTCTTCGATCCTTGCCTGGTGTCGCCTGTCGCCTGGGTTACGGCGCGATACGCCCCGGAAGGGAAGGCGCCTGAATAAGGTTCAGCCCTGAGGAGATCAGTCGCCAATGAAACCAGAGCGACAGCCGGGGCGTCGCACCATGATCTCGCCAGGATTTTCAGAGTAGGAGAGCCGATGCGTCTTTTCATCCGCACCTTGATTGCATTTCTCGCTGCCGGCTTCATCGGCTGCGCAGTCCTCGTGGGCGACGGCCTGATCGACGACGTCCAGCCTGCCGACGCAGCCATCGTCCTCGGCTCCAAGGTGATGCCGGACGGAAAACCCTCGGCGAGACTGCAGGCGCGGCTGGACCGTGCGGCCGATCTGTTTCATCAGGGCACGGTGCGCTTCGTGATCGTGAGTGGCGGCACGGGCATCGAGGGCTTCAGCGAGGGCCGCGTCATGGCTGCGGCGCTGGAGGAAGCGGGCGTTCCGGCCCGGGCAATCCTCGTCGACGAGGAGGGGAACACGACCCGTGCGACGGCCACGAATGCGGCGCGCATAATGAAGGAGAGGGGCCTTGCGAGCGCGCTGGTCGTCACGCAATATTTCCATGTCTCCCGAAGCCGCCTCGCGCTTGAGCGCGCCGGCATCTCACCGGTCCATTCGGCGCATGCCGAATTCTTCGAGCTCCGCGACATCTACTCCATAGCCCGCGAGGCCGTCGCCCTTCCCACCTACTGGTTGTCATATAGGTAAGGGAGCTGGCCAGGCGCTGCGCCTCGCAAGACCGTCTTGCAGGCTTCAATCGGCGTGAGAAATCCTCCCGGCTCAAATTGCTGGCTGCGCATCGACCAATGGAATGTCTCGAAGCGATCGGGATTCTCGAAGATCGTCAGTTCGAGACGATGCCGGCCGTAGTAAAGGTCGACCGGATAGGCAATCATCCGCTGAAGCAAAAGCAGATCGGAACCGCTCGAGAGCGCGGTGCTGCCGAAGAGGTCGTGCCATGCCGGCGCGCTGAGGCAATGTTGCCTTCCGTCGGCCATGCTTGTGGCAACCGCATTGATGTGTGCCGCGAATATTGCACTCGCCATGAGCCAGAAGACGAGCAACGCCACCGTCCCGCCCCGCACGACAATCGAGAGAAGCGCGAGAGCGCGCGTATCGAAGCGCGGCAGTATCCAGGGCACAGCCATCTGGAGCAGCATCGCACTGATCAGCAGCGGGAATTGTCGCGAGCTCATGAAAAAGACCAGGAGGCAGAATGCGCCCGAGAGCATGCCGACGAAACCAATGCATCTTGTCAGGCGCCGGGCGTTCCGGAACGCGCGTGGACCGGCCCACAAAAGGAGTGAGATCACGACGGTGGGATAGATGACGACCGGCGTGGCGATCGTAGGGACGAGCAGTTCCGGATCGAACAGCTCCGGATGAAGCCATGTTCCAAATCCAGCGAGGATGATCACGAGTACGATGCCGGAAACGACAGCGCTGATCGCATGTTCCCGCCAGTCTGATCGAGAGGGAGTTCCGTACCGCATGCTTTTCTCCATTGCCGAACAGCTATCTCTGCGCAGCCGAATGACCGGACGCCGAGTAGCAGCCCGCAGGGTCTGGCTTTTCACTGTTTCATCTCGATTTCAGGCACGGGGAGACGTGAGGCCAGCGTATCGGCGACAACCGCCCGAAACCTTGTTGTTGTCTATCAAGCAAAGCCCGGAACCAGGGGCACTGCTTCGTAGCCGATGGAAAACCTCATGCGAGTGAACCCCCCGTCCATTGCGCATATTTGCGTCGCGCTGGTCCTCAGCGTCGCCGTGCACCTGTCCATCAGCATCGGCGGCGTGTTCACATTGATCTTCGCCTGGCTTTCCCAGGGCGATCCCTATGCCGGGTGGGGGCAGGGGCTGCGTGACCTTGCGCGTGGTTTCGCCGCGCCGGTCACGCGCTACTACGCCATATGCCTCGTCATCGCGGTCTCGGCCGTCCCTCTCGTGCTCGGCACGATCGATGCCTGGCTGATTTTCGGAAAGAAGCGCTACGGTTCGCTCGTCATTCTTGGCTGGGGCATCATTGTCGCGTCGGCCAGCTTCGTGTTCTACATGGGAGCATCATATCTCCCGCCGCCCACTGTCCGCGTTGCGGGAGGCTATGCGGATATCGCCGTGCGCCTGGTCGCCCCTCTCATGCTTGCCGGATGGCTTTCGCTCATACCCATATCCACGCTCATCGCGCATGCCATCGTTTCGATTGCGCTCGGCAAGGCTGGCTGGTCTTCGGATCGAACGAAGTAATACTCGTATTCCGCCCGTTCGCATGGGAGGCGATCCGCGTCCAGGCCGGCCGAGCGGCTTCAGCGCCCGGTTTCGAAGACCGGAACGTTCCACTGGAACTGCACGAAGGATTTGGCTCCCGGCAGCGACGTGATCTGGACCGTCCATTCGGTGTGGCGAGTCCGCTCGTCGACGCCGCTCGGCGGCAGACCGGCGGGAATGCGGAAGGTGATCGGGAGTCCCTTGTCCGCGCCGATGCGCAGCACCTGCGCCGGGTCGATTTCGATTTCATCCCGGAAGAGCAGGTCGGCAGTGTGGCTTTCCGGATTGGTGCGACGATGACGGAAGTCGGAGCGATGGCAGGTGATCTCTGCGCGCAGCCCTTCCTTCAGCCTTTCCTTGCCGTGGACGATGAAACGCGCCGCAAAGGTGCCGCCGATGCGGCCAGGGCCCTCGACCAGACGAAGCTCGCCCTTGCCGTAGCGGAACCAGGCGGTAAGGAGACCGGCCAGCCAGTTGATAATGGTCGCGAACATCACGCCCATGAACGCGACGAACGGCCAAGGGATTCCATTGTGCTTGATTTCATAGGCGATCTTGTGGGCGTTGACGATGGAGAGAAAGGTGATGGTCCCCGCGAAGGCCGCCAGGACGACGAAAATCAGCGCCACCTTGCCGACCGGGCTGTCGAAAAGTCGCCCGGTGCGCCAACCGGTGTCGGCCGGCTTTGTGCCGGGCGGATCGGGGTTCTTGCCGGCAAGGATCCGGTAAAGCCGCCGCAGGAGGAAAAGGGACGGCCATAGGAGGCCAAGGCCGCCGAGGGTGCAGAGAATGGCCGGGAGATACAGGCGGTCGACCACTGCGGCATTGATGCCACCTGAAAGAAGCATGACGGATAGGAGCAACATTCCCGTCAGGATGATGTGCAGGCCGATGATCATGCCCCAGCCATGCTTCTTCGCGACCTCTTTCATGCGCTTACTGCGCTCGCCAGTGAATGTCGAAGATACTCATGAACTCGTCGCCGTTGCCCCCGGCCACAACGGCGGTCGAAACATCGGAGAGCTGCACGAAGGATCTCTCCTTGTCCGCGAGCAGGATGCCCGCATCCGCCTTTGCGGGCTTACTCTGATAGAAGACGCCGGAGAATTGAACGCCCATGTCGCGACCAAGATCGTTCTCGATCCCGAAGACGATCTCGGGATCCGTCACGGCGTCATCTATTCCAAGCCGGCGCTCGATCGCATCGAGCGTGACGCGCGAGAATACCGTGAGATCATAGACCTTGCCGCGGTCGGTGGCTGCGGCGACTTCCAGGACGAGGCCGGCCCGGGTGGGCCGTTCGGATTCGGCGCGTATGATCCAGACCTTGGTGCCGATCTCGGCATGCGGCGCGGCCATATCCATGTAGCACGCGCCTCCGCTGGCAGGCATGATCTCGGCGAGCTTTGCGACATGGGCGGCGATCTCCGCCTCGCAATCGGCCGACGCGGGCAGGGGGATGCGAAGGGTGCCGTCGATCTGGCGCGGCTCGCCCGTATCGCCCACCGCGACGATTTGGGACAGCTTGACCGGGGTCACAATCGCCGGCGAACAGGCGGCCAGCATGGGCAGGGCGGCGAGAAGAAGAAGCAGGGCACGGGCCATTTGTTGCGTCCTCGGCAAGGGCGACGCGGAATTGCGCCGCGGTCATCCATGCGCCGGGCATGTTTCAGCGGCTTGCCGCGGAACACGGACGGCTATCGCCGGCAGGTGAACAGCGCCAGCAGGAGGAAGACGAACGTAAACCCGCCCCAGACCGTGCGGCCGGGTGTGAGATTATCGCCATCGGGCGTCACGCAGCTCGACAGGGCCGCCTTTATGCAATCGCGATACAGCCAGTAGCGGATATGGAACAGCCACGCTGATCCGGCGGTGAGCACCGCGAAGAAGACGGGGAAAGTCCAACGCATGGCGCGTCCTCCTTCAGGAATGGCTGGAGATCGCTGATCTCCCGTGCAAGAATCCGGTCACCACTCTGTTTCATTCCGAATTCGGCCAGCGCATCTGCGGGACACGATGCTGAAACAACAGTCCGGCATGACCTCAAAAATGCCTCGGAGGTCGCCATGCGTGTAATCGTCGCCATCTGGGCCCTCGCTGGTGTGGGCATTGCGAGCCTTTCATTCGGGGGGGCCGGTTTTCCGGATGGCTATATCAGTCCCTATGACCGGCTCACGCTGGCGCCGCAGACCGTACTTTCCGTCATCCTGCTTCTTGCCGGGATATTCCTTCTGACCCGCAGTGCGATCAATCGCACAAGCCGGCTTGATGTCCTTCTCGGCATGGCGATGCTGCCTTGCCTCTATCTGCCCATGACCGTCATGGAGCATTGCCCGCGCTGGCAGATGTGCACCGCGATCTTCGAGGGTACGACCGGCATGATGATGGATGACGGTGCCGGCGGCTAGGCCCGCGGCAACCACGCCGTGGCACAAGACAATGGCGTGAAACGATCAGCGGAGAAGAATTGGCGCGTCCTTCAACTCGCTCATCGGAGGTTCCCGTGGGTCTGCTTCTTCTCTGCTTCGGTGCCGCCTCTCTTTCCGGCGCCTGCACGCCCGTCATGCACATCAATCTTCCCGTCAGCAGCATCGTCGAGACTGCCGAGACCGCGAAGCCGACGACCACCAATGCCGACGTCATGGTGAAATGGAACAAGCCCGCGCACTGTGGGGCGGAACTCGCCAATGTCGTCGAAGACCTGAAGGCCATCGGCGTCGAGGCGAAGAACGCACAGTGCGGCGAAACGAGCACCGGCACGAAGTTCACCTTCAGCATGGACGTGACCCTTGTCACCAATGCCGCAAAGCGTCCGGCCGGCGCAGGGCTCGTGCTCGAGATCGATGCCGAAATAGGCAAGGTACAGGGAACAAACATCACGCTTGTCGGGATGAACACGGCGGGCAAGCTCGCCGAGCTCACCGGATACGAGAAGCCCGATTTCCTGCCTCCGCAGATCGTCGTTGACGTTTTCAACGATACCGGCAGGGACTACGGCGTCCAGTTCGAGCAGGTTTTCCTGGACCACGAGCCGTTTATGGCCGACAGGACCTTTGATCTACGGCGCTATGCGAGAGCCGCCGTTCAGCTCAACGATGCCGCAAGCGCGGTGATTGCGGCCGGAAACGCCAACCGGTTCATGACGCTTTACCCGCAGCCGTGAACTTTATCGGCGCGGGCGCAGCTCGCCCGGCGTGAAACCGAAATGGCGCTTGAAGCTGCGATTGAAGGTCGGGGCATCGAGGAAACCGAGGTCCATCGCGATGGAAAGGATCGTGCGGTTTGCGTTCCGCTCGTCGGAAAGGACGGCCGCCGCCTTTTCCAGGCGCATCCGGCGCAGTTCCTCGGAAAAGCTCGTGCCCTGGTTTGCGAAGAGGCGCTGGACATGGCGCACGCTGACACCCTGGCGGGCGGCGATCCATTCGAGGTCGAGGTTCGGTTTCCCGAGATGGGCCAGCATGTCCGCCTCGATAACCTTGCGACGGGAGGAGGACACGATGCCCGCCACCGTTTCGCCGCCATGCCGGTCGTCGCCGCGTAGGACCAGCGCGATCAGATCTTGGAGATGCCGGGCCGCCATCGCCGTGATGCCTGGATCGTCGAACCGCTCCTGCGCCGTCGCCTGAACATATGAGCGGAGAAGAAACATGCCGGGTGCCTGTCGTGAAACTCCGCGCAACGGCGCTTCGCCGAGATCCGGGATCGCAGAGCGGAGAATCTTGTGGGGCAAACGTATGGACCAACCGCGGGCCGCCCGCGGAAGCGTGAACTGAGCGCTGCGCGCCTGTGAAAGCACCAGAAAATCGCCCGTTTTGACGACAAAGTCTTCCATGCCGGGCGAACGCATCAGGATTGGAACGTCGGCCATCGTTAGAATAACGTCGTCGTTGCCGTCCTCCCGCAACTTGTCCGTCCGCTCATGGGTTGCGGCCAGTTGCGTCCAATAGCCCCATTTGGCCGTCTCGGAGACATGGAGATCGAGGCGATAGTCGATTTTCGTGGCGCCCTCGGGGAGATTTATCTCGATGTGGCAAATCTCCCGACCAAGATAGTCCTTCATCACCTCGATGGCATTCCCATCGGGCAACGTTTCGGATGTGAACTCCAGCTTCGTGAACGTCATAGGCAAGCGGCAACCATGTTGTGGTTTCCAAACCTATGCCAGAAGTCGGCTTCCGGGAAGTTTCGTCTTCGGCGGAGACGATACGTCAAGCCGTCGCGTCAGCCGGCGCGGCTTCGCGGTGATCCCGCCGGAAACTCGACGGGGTGTCGGCGAACCGCTTGCGGAACAGCCTGTTGAACGTGGACAGGTCGGTGAAACCGGCCTCGAGGGCGACATCGAGGATGCGGACGGGCGACTTGGCGTTGAGCAGGCGGGCCCGGGCGAAGTCGAGCCGCATGTTCTGCAGATAGGTCGTGAACGTCGTGCCGTTCTCGTCGAAGAGACGCTGCAGGTAGCGCGGCGTCACGTTCTGGCGAGCCGCAACATCGTGAATGGAGAGGCCGGGCTCGTGGAAATGCCGCGCCACATCGCGCTTGACGGCGCGGAACCGTCCTTCCCGCACGCCGGCGGCGGCGCCGATCTCGTCGGCATTGTCCGTTTCGGTGATGACGAAAGCGGCGAGGTCCAGAAGCTGGCGGGAGGCGAGGCTGGCGGCCTCACTCGTGACACTCTCCGATTGATGCAGGGCGCGTGCATAGGAGAAGAGCAGATCGGACCCCGGCACGCCTGTGTGAAGGCGATGAATGCCCTTGGGTTCGAAGCGCGGAACGCGCGAGAGGAGGGCGGCACGATCGATATGGATGGCCGTCGTCATTCCTGCTTCTGGAAAGGTCCAGGCGAATTTCTGGTCCAGCGTCATGAGCAGAATCTCGCCGGCCTTGATGACCTGCGTGTCGCCGTAGGCGTCCGCCATCATGAAATCGCTGTCGCACATGCCCATGAGAATATTGGTGTTGCCGTCCGCCATGAGCGCGCTCGTTCGGCTGGCTGTCAGCGGGGAGATCGAGCCGTGGGCGACACCCAACGCTTTGAGTTGGACGACGGACATGTCTATATCGAAATCCGCCTCCGCAAGCGGCGCCATGTCGAGGCCCATGATGGCGCGTCCATAGAAATCACGCACGAAGGGAACCCTGTCCCTTTCCGCCAAGTCCCGCGTTGCGATGCGAATCTTTCCGGCCATTGCGTTCAATTTTCCACTCCTTCGGGGGACCTGTCTGCCCGCAATGTCGATTTGAAGGGAAAATAGCATGAACGGGAAACATCGTCTTTTCAGGTGGTGACAGCGTCTTTGCACCAGATGACCGGTTGACGATTTGTCGTTACCCCTCGATTGCTTCCGGTTTCGCACATGCCCTTCGCTTGACGGCGGACGAGTTCCCGCTCTGGACCATGCGGCCGCGCCGGCAAAACGGCGGGCACCGTGGATGAAAAGTCGCCGCTGTCCACGTTTCCGATCGCGGCGGCTTTGCCTCGTTCCGGCTCAGCGCCATGCGGAACCGTCGTTCGCCTCGCAATTGAGGGGAGGGAGGACATTTCCGAATGTTTCGTGCAGCCGGCCGCACCCCCATTCGTTCAGGAACGAGGGGACTGCGCCGTTGAGAGCCATGCCGACCTCGTCGTAGGGGCTGCTGGTATTCGTGACATACTGATGCCAGCGGTATCCGAGGGTCGCGGAGAGCGCGACCAGGGGAACGAGGCAAAACAGGACGATGCGGACAAGGGACATGGTGGACCTCAAAGAATACGACTTCGCTTTACGCATAGCCTGACGCTGTATCGGCGGCATTTCTCGTTCGGATTCCCGTCGTTTCACTCCGCCGGCTGTTTCGCCCCTTCGGGCATCCGGTGCTTCCGAATGTCACCTCAGGTCGCCCGCCGTCACCCGGCACCAGATATGCCGTGAGATAGCTGCCGCGCCGCGCCACTAGCCGGAAGGCGGCATGCTCCGGAAACAACTGGCAGCGATAACCGCCATCCTTCGATCATCCCGAAAGCGACACAATGACCATCAGGCAAACTGCAAGCGCAGCGGCAATGCTCGCTACCGCCACTCTTTTCCTCCCCGCCTCGGTGGAGGCCGGCGGACGTCCGCTGACAGATTGGGTCGGCTCCTGGTCTCTCGGGGTCGAGCAGACGGTCGATATCTCGCTGGAGGAGGGCGGCACGTTGATCGTCGACGGCTATGCGACCTACGGCGCCCGCGATCCCGAAAGGGTCGCGCAGGGGACGGTCCGGGTGGCGAGCTTCTTCGCGCGGATCACCGGCGATCAGGTGGAGGCGGGTGAGGTGATCCGCTTTGCCGCCGATGGCGATACGATCCTGCCGTTCGCGACGACGGATGACGGCCTGTGCAAGGTCGAGCTGGCCTTGGAGTGGCCGAAGCTGCGGGTACACGACAACGGCCGATGCGGCGGCGCGAATGTATCCTTCACCGGCCTCTATGCAGTGCCCTACAGGAAATGACCCATGGCACCAGGACCGTCGACCTGCTTCTCGTAATGGCTGCCACGGGTTCGGGCATCGTGCTCGGCCTCTCGCTTCTCTTTCGGCTGAACGGCGATCCGATACCGGACGGGCTTGTTGCGCTTGTCCTGCCCGCAGGCATGACCTTCATCCTGTGCCTGCCGCTCCTCGTCAGGAGAATCCATTGGACAAGCATCGGAAACACGCTGCCTCAGCCGAACCTAAGGAAGTGCGAGCGGGAATGGCGACGCCGGGAGAAGGAACGGCAGGCCCTGGAACATGCGCGCATCACGCGCCTTGCGAGCGATCCAGCAACAGCTCGATATGCGGCCGCCTTGAGGCGCGGCGAGTATTGGTCCGATGCCGCGATCGAATACGACCGCGATCCTTCGCTTCTCGTCACCGATGCCGCAATCCGCCCCATCGAGCAGGCCATGCGCGAGGCGGGAATTTCCTTGCGGCGCGGACTGGGTGCGACCGTTACCGCACGTTGCCGGATCGACCAGGCCAGGCTCTATGCGCAATTTCCCCATGAAGGCCGCTATCACTATACCGACGATTTCCATTTCGATCGGCCGTACGATCCGGGCGAGGCGGTGATCATCTCGACTGCCGGGACGAGTTATATCCACGTCATCCATCCCCGAACCGGCGAAGAGGCGCCCATCTTCCCCTCGCCGGCCCAAGCCCGGCATTGTCCTGAAACGTCACGAAAATAGGCGGAGGGATCGCAAGCGGCAAGAGGGGCAGATGGATGGGGCAGGGCGCATCGACAATCGCGATTTCCCTGAAGGGCCTGTCGGCGCGGGTTTTCGCCGTCCCGCTTTGGCTCGCCTCCGCGGGTCTCGGCCTCGCGCAGGACTTCTCGCAATCCCGCATCGATGTTCTGTCAAGCCGGGCAATCGCCGGCGAGGTCATGCGCTATGAAGTCGTCCTCAGCCAATCCAGCCTCAATGATATCCATGCCGAGGTGAAGATCGGCGCGCCGAATGCGGTACTCGTCTCGTTTCTATCCGATTGCGCCGGAACCATGCTCTCCACCGATCCCGTATGGATCATCCGCGATTGGCGGGCGGGCGAGCTTCGCCGCTGTGTCGTCGAGGTGCTGACCTATCCGCATTCGGCAGGTGCGAATGCGGTGCTGCAAGCCGATGTTTCGAGTGGCGGTTCGTTTTGGCGCATCGAAAGAAGCCTATTGCTCGCCTCCTCCGACGCCGGTGCCTCCGGGCTCTTCACATTTGTCTTTCTAGGGCTCGGCGGCTGTACGGCGCTTCTCTGGGCGCTGACGCGCTCGCCGAACAGGAATCGCCGGCGACGCCAGAGCAACCATCTGCTTGCAGCAGCACTCGGCCTGGCCTTTCTTGGAATCTTCGTCGATATGGCACGCGACGATTGGGCCGCGGCATTCAGCTTCAGGGAAACGCGGTGCCGGATCATCGGCGCAACCTTCGATATCGGCACCGGCCCGAAAACCCATCGGGGCACGTCGGCCACCTATAGTCCGCGCCTCGCCCTGGAATATGAGGCCGGCGGCAAGCGGGTGCGCTCGTCGGGCTTTGCAACGCAGTCTTCCATCCTGATCGGTACCGTGCCCGATCTATCCGACTATCGGCTGAACATGCATGTCCCATGCCGCTACGACCCCGAGCACCCACGGACGGTCCTGGTGCGCTGGGCGCCCGGCTGGGCGTACCTGTTCGCCATCCTCCCGCTCGGGCTGATCGTCCTGAGCTTGCGGGCGCGGTCGTAGATCACGGGGCGGCGAGCAGTTCCACCCGGATTGCGGATACGGTGAATTTGGTCATCGTCGCGTGGGCAAGGTCGCTCGTGGTCACCGTATAGTCGTCCTCGTGGCGGGGAACGACGCCAAGCGATGCCTCCGCCTCCGCGGGCCAGTCCAGGATCATGGACAGCCCGTCCGGGGCGCCCTCGAAAACGCGCCCGCCAAAATCACAGCCGCACATGGAAAACGTGATCGGGCGGCCGACGATCTCTGCAAGCTTCTGAAGGGTGATGCCTGGTCCGATGCCCTTGGCCGTTTGCCACCGGCCTTGGGTGATCGTTGCGAAGACGGGATCGCGCAATGGCGGAAGCGCGGCACAGGCCGCATCGGTCGCCATATCGGGATAATCGAAGACGGGCGCACCGCGCCATTCGACGAGAAACTCGTCCGGCGTGCCGGCGAAGACGGCCGTACCGCAAGTCGACTGGCCTTCCTCGATATTGCGGGGAACGCGCCGTACCAGACCGGCGGGCAGGGCGGAAATCAGCACCTCCTCGGTCATGCCGGTGACGAGTGGCCCGACATTCAACCTCGGCACGATGGACCAGTCCTCGCCGGCCAAGCCGACCGTTGGCAACGCCAGGAGAAGGAGGCAAGCCGATAGACGCCGGTTCCACATCAGTTTTAAGCCCTGCATCGTATCGCCACACGGATCGCCTCTCTGTCGTCGGCCGCTTCGGCCTCGCTTTGCTCGACGCGATACGCGTCGAAGAGCATTTCCGCATCGCTGATCGCATCGGCAAGGGCGGGATCACCAAGAGCAGCCGTTTCCCATTTTTCGACGAGCCCCTGACGGGAGATATACCGGCTTACGCCAACGCGCGCAAAGCTGTTCAATGCAGCGTGCGCCCTGCGAAAAGCCGTCTCGTCCTCGTCGTCATGGAGGACATAGTAGACGGAGTCGCCGAGAACGGCGTCCGCCTGAAACGCATCGAGAAGTGAGAACCATGCCGTGGGGGTATCGATATCGACGAGAGCCTCCGCCACGGAACCCATGTCCACCCGAAGCGCGCAAAGCACTTCCATCAGACGGCGCCCGATGGTCCTGTCGTGGATGCGCACCCCTCTATTCGGCGTCAATTGCAGGGGGGTGATGTCTCCCGATGTCCACCAGTTCAGCGCGATACGGCAGAAGAGCCGGCGCAAGGCCTGTATCTCGGCATCGGGCCATGCGAGCATGCCGAGCCGGAACATCTGGACGGTCAGGCTCGGATCGATCCCCTTGGCGAGGAACTGCAATTCTATTGCCCTCGGGAGCCAGTGAAGGAAGGTGGTTTCCCCGCCGGAGCAGGTGGGGTGTTCACTATAGATTCCTGAGAACGCTTCGGCCGGTGCCGTGCGGGGATCGGGATAAGCGCGCATCCGCTTCTTGTCGTCAGGTCCGAAACACTGAGCGCACCAGAACCAGTCGACGTCATAGCGCCCGAATGCCCGGTAGACTTCGTCAAGGCACTGCGCGGCCGCCAGTGGCGCGCGATCGAACGGCGTGAAGACCGCGGCATGATTGTCCTGTTTCAATGCCACCCCGCCCTCCATGAATTCGATGCCTCAATAATGGAGGGATGTTTCCTGCCGATGTCTCCATGCACCCGATCCTCCCGGCCGGGGAAATTCGTCAGGTGGCCTGTGATTGGCGCAGAATGGTGCGATCAGTTCTTTCGCCGTGTGCGCGAGGCGTGCAGCACGTAGAACTGCCCGATCCCCATCCCGATCAAAAGTGCGCCTCCATAACCAAGCTCGTAGATGACGGGACGGCCCTGGCACAGGATGATACGGTTCTCCCTCACCGCGCGCTCGCGTTCCTGTCTCGGGCAATAGCGCATTTCCGTTCCTCTGGGGAGGGTCGCCTCGAGGAAGGTGAACCACATGCCAACGGGGATCAGGACGATCAGGCAGGCAACCAGCTTGCTCCGCCGCGGCAGACGCTCGAAGGGGGAGGCCAGCATTGCGTCACGCCACGAGGAAAGTGTTGTCGGTCATCTTGAAGTCCCTCGTTGGCCTGGCATCCCGGGTGGAATCCGCATGGACAGCGCGAGACATGTGCTCGGCGAGCGCGGTTTGCCCGCCATGTGTTTCAGCGCGATGCCGCTCACCGCGGCCGCGCGTCGATGGAAGGCCTCCGGGGCTTCTACGGCAGGATTTCGATCGGCGTCCCATCCGGCACGCGCGCCCAGATGTCGCGCATTTCAGCGTCGGTCACAGCGATGCAGCCATCGGTCCAGTCCCAGAGACGGTGGAGGGGGGCAAGCCAGCCCCAACCGTTCGGCAGGCCGTGGATCATGATATTGCCGCCGGGAGAATAGCCGTGCGCTTGCGCGGCCCGCTCATCGTCGCCGTTCGGATAGGATATGTGCAGGCTGAGATGCGCCATGGAGCGTGGATTTCGCCAGTCGATGACATAGCGTCCCTCCGGTGTCCGCTCATCGCCCTCGCGCTGCTTGTGCCCACCGTCACCGCGACTGCCGAGGCTGATTCCATAGGTGCCGATCGGCTGCCCCTGCCGCAACAGAACCATCTGCCGCCGCGCTTTCTCCACCCGTATCTCGTCGGCCGTCTCCGTGGCCGGTGCCATCTCAGGCGGATCGCCGCTGCCGGCCATCGCCATGATCCTTGTGTAGCCAAACGCGGCCGCCAGAACGAAAACCACTGCCAGGACAAGTCTTTTCATCGCCCCTCTCTTCAACGCATCGGTCACCTTTCGATTGCTCGGTGACAATTCTAGGGCGCCTGCCCTGGTCCCCTTGCCGGCCGCCTCAATTTTCTCCCGCAGTCGACGGTGTCCCCGGCCGGCTTGAAGCCGCCCTTCCAAAACGAGAGGTGCTATTGTTCGATTTTCGCGCCGGGTACATTGACCTGCAGTCGAAAGCGGCTGATTGCCGTTTGCCCGGTTCGCGGCGAGCCGGGCAGCGTGCCGATGACGTATCCGCCGTTTGTATCGTCACGATTGCACCGCCGAGGACCCCGATGCGCCTGCGAAAAATGGGCATGAAACAGGGATGATCGATACCGTCGGTGCACAGGGAGGGGAGCCTCCTTCCTTCCAGCCAAATCCAGAATTCGTGTTCCATGCGCCTGTTGCTGTTTTCGTCCCACCCCACATTGTTCCGCCTGCGCGTTGCCCAGCGCCGCTTGTTCTGCACGCTCGCCTGGCATTTCGGCCCACAGCGCTTCGCAACAGGGATCGTCGGGGAGCGGTTGCCCCACAAAGTCTATCGGCACCAATCGAAGCTGAAGCGCTATCTGGCCGGTGCTCCGGAGGAGGCGGTGTGGCAGGAGAACAAGGTTCACAATCACGGCCTTGCGATTCCCTGCCTCGATGGAGTCATCATCCGACCCGGCGAGACCCTCTCGTTCTGGAAGCTCGTCGGCAGGCCGACCGCGGAGCGGGGGTTCCGGGAGGGCATGGAGTTGGCGATGGGCCGGGCGCGCGGCGGCATCGGCGGTGGCCTGTGCCAGATCGCCAACCTGATCCACTGGCTCGCGCTTCATTCGCCGCTTGAAGTCACGAAACGGTCGAGCCACAGCTTCGACCCTTTTCCCGATCAGGGACGCGTCATTCCATACGGAACCGGCGCCGCGCTGTTCTACAATTTCGTCGATCTCTGGGTGCGCAACCCCACGGTGGATACATTCCAGCTCAGGCTCTGGCTGACCGACGGCCTCCTCAACGGTGAACTTCGTTGCGATGCCCCCCAACCGGTCCGCTACAGGATTTTCGAGAGGAACGGCCGCTTTTCCAAGGTGGATGGAAGCTGGTTTCGGCAAAACGAGATCTGGCGCGAGACACGCACGAAAGGGGAGGGCAGCCGAGTGATCGCAACGGAGATGCTCTACGAAAATCGCGTGCGGGTACTCTACATCCCTTTGGAAACCGCTTCGTCACCCGCCAAGAAAAACGGCTGAAACAGTTCCGCGGGAATTGTCCTGAGGATCGCAACAGGGGACACCGCTCATGAGCAACAAAATCCGCAACCGCATGCTGGCCTATCTCATTGCCGCCGGCGCGGCCATTTTTGCCGGCGCGCCCGGCTTCGCGGAGGATCCGACCTCGCTTTTCGAAGTCGTGACCGCGAAGGATCAAATCGTCATCGGATTATCCGCAAAGGACATTGAAGCCGTCGGCGGAAACGATGTCACCCATATCGGGCAGGCCATCAAGGCCAGCGGTGAGCTGACTGTCTGGCAATATGCTGTTCGCAAGGGCACGGACGGACAGCTGGAACAGGCACCGCTCAAGCGGGTAAGTCTGCTCGCTGCAGACAGCCTGCGTGTCGAGCCCTATTCCGCCTCGGTCCGTGTCGTTCCGGCTCCCGAGGAATAGCCAAGGCCCCGGGGTAGGGGGCTTTCCAGCGGCATCTGACGGCATTGTCCGCAGCTCGCGCGGTTCGAACCGAAACGCCGCTTGACGCTCCGATTGAAGGTCGGGGCGTCGACAAATTTCGCGTCCATGGCGATACGCATGACCGTACGATCGCTGTTCCCCTCGTTTGACACAATCGCTGCCGTAAACCAGCGCGGGCGAAAAACGCACGAAACATTCAGCACGGAAAAACCAGGGGAGCGGCGGTGACCGGGCAAAGGGCCCGGTTGGCGGGCCGCTCCACTGTCCAAGGAGACATTCATGAGCAAATTCACCCTGTCGCAGCCCCTGCTGACCCCCGGCACGATCCGCGCCTTCAATCCCCAGCCGGAGCCGCCGCGCGAGGCGCTCGACATCACCCTCAACCCCGGCACCATCCGCGGTTTCAACCCCCAGCCCGAACCGCCGCGCGAACTCCTGACGGCGCAGGACTTCCACTTCGATGCCCCCCTCACCCACGACTGGCTGGGCTGAGGAACGGCCGGGCCTGCCTGCCGCCCACGGCGGCGGCAGCGCCGGGCGATCACCCGCCACCGGTCCATGAAACCGGTGGCATCCCCGCCGCATGGAAACCTGCAACGGAGCCCGACCATGACGCAGGCCTCCTCCCCATTCCCCAGCGCCGTGGACGCGCTTCGTGCCTGCCGGTCGGCCCTTGTCCTTGCTGGCCTGTTCTCGGCCGCGGCAAGCCTGCTGCAACTGACGGTCTCGCTCTATATGATGCAGGTCTTCGACCGTGTCTTCGCCTCGCGCAGCCTCGATACGCTGTACTGGCTGACGGTGGTGGCGCTCGCAGCACTTTGCCTGTTCGGCATCATGGAAGGCACGCGCCTTCGCATCATGGGGCGGATCGGGCAATGGCTGGAAGCCCGCCTTGCCGCGCGAACCTTCCTGCACGGCCTCGAAAGCCGCCTGCGCGGCTTGCATCACGGGGCGGAAGCGTTGCGTGACCTCTCACTCGTGCGCGGCTGGCTTTCCAGTTCCGGGCCGCTTGCGCTTTTCGATCTTCCCTGGGTTCCCATCTATCTGGTGCTGATCTGCCTGCTGCATCCCCTGCTCGGCCTGATGGCCCTTGGCGGTGCCGCCCTTCTCATCGCCTTCACCTTTGCCGGCGAGATGCTGGCCGGTGCGCTCCATCGCACCGTCGCGCAAAACACGGCCGCGGGCCATCGCCAGGCCGAGATGCTGCTGCGCAATGCCGATGTCATCGATGCGATGGGCATGGCCGGGCAGGCGCTGGAGCGCTGGCAGGCGACGGCGACAGCCACGGCGCCCCTCGACGATCGGGCGGCGGCGAGAAGCGCCGTTCTGCTGGGGCTGACGCGGTTCGTTCGGCAGGGCCTCCAGATTTTCATGCTCGGAACCGGTGCCTGGCTGGTGCTCCGTCACGACATCACCGGCGGCGCCTCGATCGCCGCCTCCATCCTGATCGGCCGGGCGCTGGCTCCCGTCGAACAGGTCATCGGCGGCTGGAAGGGCCTTGTGCAGGCGAGGCAGGCCTGGGCGCGGGTGACGTCGGCACTTGCGGCGCCAAGCCTGCGGGCAGATGCCCGTCCGCTTCCTGCCGTCGATGGAAGGATCGACGTCGAGGGGCTTTTCTATCAGCGGGCCGATCGCACGGTGCCGGTGCTGCGCGGTTTGTCCTTCGCGTTTGCCGCGGGTGAAAGCGTGGCGCTGGTCGGCCCCTCCGGTGCCGGCAAGACGACGCTTGCGCGGCTGTTGATCGGCACGCTTTCGCCCAGTGTCGGTCATGTCCGCCTCGACGGCGCGGATATTTTTGCCCGGCCGCGCGCCGATCTCGGCCCGCAGGTCGGTTACCTGCCGCAAACGGTCGAACTTTTCGAAGGCACGGTCTTCGACAACATCGCCCGCATGGGCCATGCCGAGGCCAAGGCCGTCCACGCGGCCGCCATGCTCGCCGGCTGCCATGAGATGATCCTGCGTCTGCCAAACGGCTACGGCACCGACGTCGGCGAAGGCGGCCGCAACCTCTCCGGCGGCCAGCGGCAGATGGTCGGCCTTGCCCGCGCCCTCTTCGGCACGCCGCGGCTGCTCGTCCTGGACGAGCCCAACGCCAACCAGGACACGGCCGGCGAAGCGCGCCTCATGTCCGTGCTCGATCATCTCAAGGCCGCGGGGGCGACCGTCCTTCTCATCAGCCATCGCCCCTCCGTGTTGCAATGGGTCGACAAGATCCTGGTGCTCAACGACGGCCGCATCGAAAATTTCGGAGCCCGCGCGGACGTGCTGGAAAGCCTTATCCGCCCCGTGCCGGCATCCCTGCCATCGCCGGCCGCGACGAGCGGCCGGCAAGACCCCGCAAAATCCGCGGGAGAAGCCGCATGACCACCCCGCTGTCCGCCGCGCCCCGGATGGGTGCCGCTGCCATCATCGGTCTCGGCAGCCTCATCGCCTTTACCAGCGGCTTCACGCTCTGGTCTGCGACAGTACCGCTTGCGGAGGCCTCGATCGCTTCAGGCCAGGTCAAGGCCGAAGGAAACCGGCGCGTCGTCCAGCATTTCGAGGGCGGCATCGTCGCAGACATCCTTGTTCGCGACGGCGACCGCGTGAAGGCGGGGGATCCGCTGTTGCGACTGGACGTGGCCCAGTCCTCCGCCAACAGAGACAACCTGCTGGCCACCATGTGGTCGCTCTCCGCCCAACTGGCGCGCCTGGAGGCGGAAGCGGCCAATACACATCGCATCACGTTCGGCGAGGATCTCATGGCCGAACTGGATGCGCGCGCCGTGAGCGCCATGGAAAACCAGAAGGCTCTTTTCGACGCGCGGGAGGGCAGTTTCGACATTCGCCGCCAGGTGATCGAAACGAAGCTGTCGCAACACGCCGCATCAATCGCCTCTACGGCGGCGCTGCGCTCCGGCCAGGAGACACAGCTGAAACTCCTGCACGAGGAGGAGGCCGATGCGCGCCAACTCTTGCAGAAAGGGCTGGAGCGCGCCTCGCAGTTCCGCGCGTTGCAGCGCCAGATCGCCGCCGTCGAGACGAACCTGCTCGACCTCGCCGCACGCTCCGACGCGGCAATTGCAGAGAAGTCACAGACCGAACGCGAGCTTGAAAGCCTTCGCCGCGAGCGTATCTCGGAAGCAAAGGCCGAGGCGGTGGAAACGCGCATGCGGCTGGAGGACGCGCGGCAGCGGCTGAACGCCGCCAGCGACATCGCCGCCCGCCGCCAGGTCGTCGCGCCGGAGGACGGCATCGTGATCGCCAGCCGCTTCTTCAATTCCGGCGCCGTCGTGCGGCCGGGGGAAACGGTTCTGGAAATCGTGCCGGAAAACGACCGCCTTCTCGCCGAGGTGCGGGTCGCACCCACGGACATCGATAGCGTCCATGCCGGGCTTGCGGCGGAAATCCGGCTGCCCGGCTACAAGCAGCGCGTCGTGCCGACCTTGACCGGCGAGGTCATCCTGGTGGACGGCGACCTGACGCAGGAGCCGGCGACGGGCGGCGCCTTCTACAAGGCCCGCATCCTGATCGACCCGGCACAGATTGCCGTTCTCCAAGAGGTCGAGCTGAAGGCGGGCATGCCGGTGGAAGCGATGATCAAGACGGGCGAGCGCTCGTTCCTGCGCTATCTCGCCCAGCCTTTTCTCGACAGCTTCAACCGCGCGTTCCGGGAAGCGTGAACTCGAATTGGCAGGCTGACCGAAATTGCCATGAAACAAACCGGCTGCAGGTTTTGCCCTTCAAACGGGCCAAGCCATGCGGCCACCCCTCAAAAGACAGGAGAAGTACATGTTTCGCACGAGAGGTACCAGCAAAGCGGATATCCTCAATTTCAGCGATCGTATGACCGGAGTTGAATATATGACCGGCGGCGGGAGCGACATCATAACCGGGACCAAGTTCGCGGACATCTTCCGGGTCGAAGGTGGCTATTGGGACAACAACCGCAACACATTCTTCGGCGGCGAGGGCAATGATACGTTCTATGGCGGGGAAGGTTTCGCTACGTTTGTCGGCGGCCTTGGACGTGACGTATTTGTCGGCGGCTATGGCATCGAGACGATCTCGTATCAATGGTCGGCCGCTGGCGTGAACATCGATCTTGAACGAGGGGGCCTCGAAGGCGGAGAAGCACAGGGAGACCAGATTGTCAGCCCCGACAGTGCCCGTGCCATCGAGAATGTCGTCGGCTCCAAGCACGGCGACATCATTTATGGCAACGACGCTGACAACACGCTGACGGGTCTTGGCGGAAACGATCAGCTCTACGGCGGGCGTGGATTCAATACGCTCGAGGGAGGTGACGGAGACGATTTCTTCGGCCTCACCGGGCGGGTTGACTACGTTGACGGCGGCGCTGGTATCGATACCGTCGGCTATCAGATGGAGACTGCGCGCGTCATCATCGATTTGGAACGCGGGCAGGACGGTGCTGCCAAGGGCGACGTGCTGCGCAATGTAGAAAATATCACCGGTACCCAGTTTGCAGACACCATCTCAGGCAATGATGCCGCCAATGTGTTGACGGCCGGCGGCGGCGTCGGCGACAGGCTCATGGGGCGCGGCGGCGCCGACAAGCTCGTCGGCAACGGCACTTCGATCGCGGCCTATTCCGATTCACCGGGCGCGGTTACCGTCGATCTCAAGACGGGGAAAGGCTCTGGCAGCGACGCCGGCGGCGACATTCTCACCGGCATCGCCCATGTCATCGGATCGGATTTTGCCGATACGCTCAAGGGCTCGGCAGGTCGCGACACGCTCGAGGGAGGGAAGGGCAACGACCGTCTGGAAAGCGGCGGAGGCCGAGATACGCTGCGGGGTGGAGATGGCAGCGATACGATTCTGGGCAGTGATCATGGTGGCATCCTGCAAGGCGACAACGGCGACGACCTCTTTATCAAGGTCGGCGACAACAAGTACGTCGATGCCAAGGGATGGATGCAATATGCTACGACCGTCTTTAGCGGCGGTGCGGGGCACGATCGGGTCTCCTACGCAAACGCTACTGAAAACGTTCGTGTGGAACTGAACACAAATACCGGCTACCTCGGCGCTCGCGGAGATATGTACCAAAGTATCGAGTCTGTTACCGGCAGCAAGTTCGGTGACTACCTCATGGGAGCGTCCGCGAGCGAGGTCCTCGATGGCGGTGCTGGAAACGATGTGCTTGTGGGTGGCGGCGGAGCCGACATACTCGTTGGGCAGGGTGGCTACGATACGATCTCATACTGGAATGCCCTCAGCGGCGTCACCGTCGATCTCTATCTTGGGCGCGGCACCCAGGGCGACGCGAAAGGGGATACCATCAGTGGTGTCGAGCGGGTTGACGGCTCAAGCCATGCTGACAAGCTCTACGGCTCCAACAAGGGCGACGATCTCCGTGGCGCCAACGGCAATGACCTTCTCATCGGTGACGCGCTGTCGAACGGCGACAGCCGCGGCGGCGACGACGTGCTGAACGGCGGTCTGGGGCGAGACGTGATGCGTGGCATGGGCGGCAACGATCAGTTCGTCTTCGCCAGTCTGGCAGACAGCGGGAAGACGATCGCCACGGCCGACACGATCCTGGACTTCAAGCGAGGCGACCTGATCGATCTGAGGGGCATCGACGCCAACCCCTCGGCATCCGGCGACCAGGCCTTTGCCTTTATCGACTCTGCCGCATTCACCAAGGTCGGCCAGGTGCGGGCATGGAGCAACGGTGCCAACACGTTCATCGAGGTTAATGGTGAGGGCAGCAACGCCCACGACATGCTGATCACTCTCAACGGGGTCGTCAATCTGACCGGCACGGACTTCCTCTTGTAGTGCCGGCAGCTTTCGACGGTGGATTGGTCAGTTGCCTTCCACCTGCGTCCCCGGGCATCTCGCGTCGGCCCGCTTGGCACCAGTTTCCCACTTCCGGACCGTCGACTGGCTTGTGTTCAGATAACGGGCAAAGACCGGCTGGCTGATTTCCAGCGCAGGGTGCTCCAACGGAAAACTGTGATCTCTACCTGAACCCGCAAAAGCTTGCGATCAGCCTCTATGTGCGTGCCTGCCCGATATCGCTGACGCGATGGGCTGGATTTTCGATGGCACGGTGGAAAAAGACGCGCTACCGTCCGACACGATGAAAGCCCTCGAGGCGAATGGACACGCCTTCCACGACATGGACTGAGCCGGCATTCTGCCGGCTTGCCGCCTCCCAGCCCTTGCCGAACGGATCCCGCATGGATGCAGTCCTCCCGCAACCGGTCGCCGCGCGCCTGACAAAGGCGGCCATTTTCCTTGTCGTGACACTCGAACCCGGTCGCGAGGCCGAAAGTGCCGTGCGCAAGCTCTGCGCCGATCTTTCGGGTCTCCTGCGCGCCGTCGGCTTTCGCGATCTCGAAGGCGGGCTTTCCTGCGTGCTCGGCATCGGCTCGGATGCCTGGGACCGCCTGTTCGGTGCGCCGCGCCCCAGGGATCTGCATCCCTTCCGAGAAATTCGTGGAAAGCACCATGCCGTCGCCACGCCCGGCGACCTGCTCTTCCATATCCGCGCCACGCGCATGGATCTCTGCTTCGATCTCGCCACCCGTATCATGAGCCGGCTCGCGGGTTTCGTCGCCACCGAGGACGAGGTGCACGGCTTCAGCTACTTCGACGGTCGCGACCTCATCGGCTTCGTCGACGGAACGGAAAACCCCGTCGACGGTGCGGCCGTCGCAGCAACGATCATCGGCGCGGAAGACCCGGCCTTCGCCGGCGGCAGCTATGTCATCGTGCAGAAATACCTGCATGATCTTCCGGCCTGGAACCGCGTGCCGGTCGCCGAGCAGGAACGGATCATCGGCCGCGAGAAGCTTTCCGATATCGAACTCGACGATGCCGCCAAGCCGAGCTACGCGCACAATATACTCACCTCGATTGAGGAAAACGGCGAACCGCTGGAGATCCTGCGTGACAACATGCCTTTCGGCGATGTCGGCAAGGGGGATTTCGGTACCTATTTCATCGGTTACGCCCGCTCGCCGCACCGGATCGAGCGCATGCTGGAGAACATGTTCGTTGGCCTGCCGCCGGGTAATTACGATCGGCTGCTCGATTTCAGCCGGGCGGTGACTGGCACGCTGTTCTTCGTTGCCTCCGTTTCGTTTCTCGACGCAGTGACGCCGGATACTGCTCCTGCGTCTGCCGTGGCGGGGCCCGTGGCAACGGAATCATCGCCACCGCGCCGCGACGGATCGCTCGGTATCGGCTCTCTCAGGAAAGGGGTCTCCCATGAACAACCTGCATCGTGAACTCGCACCCATTTCCGCGGCGGCCTGGGCCGAAATCGAAGAGGAGGCGACCCGCACGCTCAAGCGCCATCTCGCCGCCCGGCGCGTCGTCGACATGGTCGGCCCGTCCGGTCTTGGTCTTGCGGCCGTTGGCACGGGCCATGTCGAACCCATCACGCCGCCGGCAGAGGGCGTGCAATCGGTGACGCGCGAGGTCAAGGCGCTGGTAGAACTTCGCGTGCCCTTCCAGCTTTCGCGCAGCGCCATCGACGACGTGGAGCGCGGCGCGCTCGACAGCGACTGGTCACCCGTCAAGGAGGCGATGCGCAAGATCGCCTTTGCCGAGGACCGCGCGGTGTTCGACGGATATGCCGCCGCTGGCATCGAGGGGATCCGCGTGGCGGCGAGCAATCCGGCCATGCCGCTGACTTCGGGCGTGAGGCGCTACTCCGATGCGGTGGCGCGGGCGATCGGCCAACTGCGCCTTGCCGGTGTGGAGGGCCCCTATGCGCTGGTTCTCGGTGCGGATGCCTATATGGCGGCAAGCGGCAGCAGTGATGACGGTTATCCTGTCTTCCATCATATTGAGCGGATCGCCGATGGCGGCATCATCTGGGCGCCGGCGATCGAGGGCGGCCTCGTGCTCTCGCTGCGCGGCGGCGATTTCGAGCTGACCGTAGGACAGGATTTTTCCATCGGTTATCTCTCGCATTCCGCCACCACCGTCGATCTCTACGTGCAGGAGAGCTTTACGTTCCGCACGCTGACGACGGAGGCGGCCGTAGCGCTTTCGCCGGAGTGACAGGGACCGCAGGAGGCCGATATGGCGGAAAAGGGCGCACACCACGTCGTCATCGTCGGTGGCGGGTTCGGCGGACTGGAGGCGGCGCGCCATCTGGCGGCTGGTCCGTTCCGCATCACGCTGCTCGACCGGCGCAACCATCACCTGTTCCAGCCCTTGCTCTACCAGGCGGCGACGGCCTCGCTCGCGCTTTCGGAAATCGCCTGGCCGATCCGTTCGCTTCTGCGGCGCTACGAGAACGCGACGACGCTGCTCGGCGCGGTAAGCGGCGTGGATCCGGCGGAAAAGAGCGTGCGGCTGGAGGATGGTCGGCGGGTCTCCTACGACACGTTGATCCTCGCCACCGGGGCACGGCATGCCTATTTCGGTCATGACGAATGGGAGCCGCATGCGCCGGGGCTGAAAACGCTGGAGGATGCCACGACGATCCGCCGGCGCATCCTCTCCGCCTTCGAGCGAGCGGAGTGGCAGGAGGACGCCCTGGAGCGCCGCCGGCTGCTGACCTTCGCCATCATCGGCGCCGGGCCCACCGGCGTGGAGCTTGCCGGCACCATTGCCGAACTCGCCCACGAGACGCTGCGCCGCGATTTCCGTAACATCGACACGCGCGAAGCGCGTGTGGTGCTCGTCGAGGCAGGGCCGCGCATCCTCTCGGCCTTCACCGGGGACCTGTCGGCTTATGCCGAGCGGGCGCTTGTCCGGCTCGGTGTCGAAGTGCGCACCGGACTGGCTGTCTCGCAATGCAGTGCCGAGGGTATCGAGCTTGGCGGTTCGCTTCTGCCGGCGGCGACGATCCTTTGGGCGGCGGGCGTTGCGGCCTCGCCGGCGGCCGAGTGGCTGAACGTGCCGGCCGACCGGGCAGGGCGCATCATCGTTTCGCCCGATCTTTCCGTTCCCGGTTTCCCGGATATCTTCGCGATCGGCGACACGGCTCATGTCTCGATGGGGGAGGGGCGGACAGTGCCGGGCATCGCGCCTGCTGCCAAGCAGGAAGGGCGCTATGTGGCCGGCGTGATCCGGGCACGGCAGGAGGCAAGGTCCTCGCCAAAACCCTTCGCCTACCGCAATGACGGCAATCTCGCGACGATCGGCAAGCGTGCCGCCATCGTCGATCTCGGCTGGATCAAGCTCAAGGGCCGGCTGGCGTGGTGGACCTGGGGTATTGCCCATGTCTACTTCCTGATCGGCCTGCGCAACCGCCTCGCCGTCGCGCTGAGCTGGCTTTGGATTTACTCCACCGGGCACCGCAGCGCCCGCCTGATCACCGGGGCGAATGCTGAGGACCCGCCAAGGAGGCCACAATGAGCAAGCGTTTCGCCATCGGCGATCATGTGACGTGGAATTCGGAAGCCGGCCATGTCTCCGGCACGATCATTGCCATCCACGCCAGCGACTTCGACTTGAGGGGCATGCTCACCGCGCGTCGCCCGAAGACCCGCAATACGAGATCAAGAGCGACCAGACCGATAACATCGCCGCCCACAAGAGCAGCGCTCTCAATCATGCATGACCGCCGGATCGACGGCGAGGGCCTGCACCTCGATCCGGCGCAGCTTCGACCTTAATTACGAAAACAACATCCTCGTTGGAGAGGCGGAACTGACTACCGCTCTCCGGATCAAGCGGGAGATATATCATCGCATGATGCAAGCGGCTTCTGCCGGAAAAAGTCGAGGCCTGGACCATCTGGCAGCGCCTATGGAACTATGCTCTCGCCATCGTGGGGCCGTTCTTGTAGTGCCGATCGTTTGATAGGAACCGGCGCCGGTTCGAGACTTCTAGTTGGCACTTTCTGAGTGTGGGACGGAGGTTCGCCTCCCTTCAAGAGCCGGAGAGCCAATTAGCGGGCTAAGGCATCCTTTGGAAATCCTGCCGCAAGGCTGTCGATGAATTTGCGAACTGCGGGAGGCAAGCCGCGGCGAGTGGTGAAGACCAGGTGAACCAGCCCCTTCATGCCGTGCCATGCGGGCAGCACGCGGACGAGTTTTCCCTCTTCCAGTGCCTGCCTGCAGGTGTGATCGGGCAGAAGGGCTACGCCAAGCCCGGCAAGGGCTGCGGCTCGCACCGCGGTGAAATCTGCACAGCCGATCCTCGGCTGGTGACGAAGCGTGTGGCTGCGGCCGTCATCCGTTTCCAGAAGCCAGTTGACCTCACCATGGTCGTCCGTTGTGGAGAGCGTCGGCTGCGCGGCGAGATCGTCGACGATGCCGATACTGCTTGCGATCTGTGGGCTTGCGACCAGAATGCGGACAGAATTTCCCAGTGAGCGCATCGTCAGCGAGGCGTCTCCATCGAGCGATGTCCGCACTCGAAGCGCTACGTCAATCCGCTCTTCGATCAGATCGACCGGACGGTCGATGGCGACGAGTTGCAGGCGTACCTTCGGATGTTGCGCCAGGAACTTCGTCACGAGGTCGGAAATCGGCTCGACTAGCCCGGTCGGGCAACTCATCCGGATCAGGCCATGCGGCTCCGACTGGGCTTCCGCCACCAGCGCTTCGGCCCGTTCGGCTTCCGCCAACATGGCTTTGCAGCGCTCGTAAAAGGACTGCCCGACATCGGTTACTCGAAACCTCCGGCTCGATCTCTCGATTAGCCTGACACCAAGGCGCGCCTCCAGTCCCGCAATACGGCGACTCAGTTTCGACTTCGATTCTCGCAACGCCCGGCCCGCTGCCGCAAATCCGCCATGCGCGACCACTTCGGCAAAATAAACCAGATCGTTCAGATCGGCCCGCATCATCGTTCTCCAGATGAAACGCTAGGTGACGAAATTGCAGACTGTTGGTCTCAGCGTTCTATCGGCATGTTCTCTATCAACGGCGATGGGCCGTCAACAAGGAGCATGACAATGACCAACAAGTTTCAGAACAAGGTAGTGGTCGTGACCGGCGGCACGAGCGGCATCGGGCTCGCCACGGCAAAGGCTTTTTCGAACGAAGGCGCTTTTGTTTTCATCACCGGTCGCCGTAAAGATGCACTCGATGCCGCCGTCAAGGAGGTCGGCGGTCGCATTACCGGCGTGCAGGCCGACATGAGCAAGCTCGTCGATATCGACCGTCTCTACGATGCCGTCCAGCAGAAGCATGCGCAGATCGACGTGGTCTTCGCCAATGCCGGCGGCGGAGAGATGGCGCCGCTCGGCGCGATTACCGAAGAACACTATGAGAAGACTTTTGAGACGAATGTGAAGGGCACGCTGTTCACCGTCCAGAAGGCGCTGCCGCTGCTGCGTGACGGTGCATCCATCGTCCTCACCTCCTCGACGACCAGCATTTCCGGTACTCCCGCCTTCAGCGTCTATTCCGCAACCAAGGCAGCGGTTCGCAACTTTGCCCGCAACTGGATCCTCGATCTCAAGGATCGCCATATTCGCGTCAATGCCGTCAGCCCCGGCGTGACCGATACGGCAGGTCTCAACGAACTCTTCGGCAATGGAGACAATGCCGAGAATACGAAGAACTACCTCGCCAGCCTCATTCCTGCCGGTCGCATCGGCAAGCCGGAAGAGATCGCTAGGGCCGTCCTCTTCCTCGCATCCGACGACGCTTCCTTCGTCAACGGTGTCGAATTGTTCGTCGATGGCGGCCAGGTCCAGATCTGATCTTTTATTAGCCCTGAAGGAGAGTGACCATGGCAGACATTGCAACACTGCTGGAACGGAATCTCCGGGAAATCTTCGGGGAGGGCGCTGACGCCCTCCGCCGGAAGGTTGCCGCCGAGATTCTCCATGACGACGCCGTCTTCGTCGAGCCGCATGGGATCCACCGCGGCCGTGACGAGATCGCGCGGATCGCTGGGGTGATCCGCAGCATGCATCCCACGTTCGAATATACGACGATCACCGATGCCGAAGTCCTTCACGATCAGGCCGGGCGCGTGAAATGGGTAGCGGGCGAACCCGGCGAACCGCCGGTGTATGCGGGAACCGATTTCGTTATCGCAAGAGACGGAAAAATCGCCGCCATCTATCTTTTCTTCGACGGCGCGCCCGATCCGACCAGCCAGCCTGTGCCGGCCTAACCTCTCTTTGTTTCACTAATCGCAACAAACTGAACACAACGGGTGCAGATGGCGACGATGAATGTATCCCTGCCGATCCCATGAAGGACTGGGTTGAAGCACAAGCCAGGACGGGTATAGAACGGGGCACCGTCATCTATTCCGTCATCATCGAAGTATCGCGCTCGGTACTTCGATGATGACGTCCTGATTCCGGCGGGGTGAATGGGTAGTGAGCATGACGATAACATGCTGCCTCTTTCCGTCCATACTCGGCAGTGCGGCGCTGACGACGACGGCCGGTCGGGCTTGGTATCCCCGTTACTAAACTCGAAATCATAGCGTAGCACATCGCCGAACTGTATTTTCGGGCGGCTTATTTCCGCTCATGCTCTGCGCTGCCTTGCGGGTAATCGGAATTTCCGGGGAAGACACAGGCGCAAGCCAAATCGGCGCCGCCTTTCGCGGACCTGATGACAACATTGACAGACATCAAGCAGCGGAAGGAGAATGGTATGCCCCTATCGCTCGAACAGTTCGACGAGCGCGTTGCGCGCGCCAACAAGTCGATGGATCGCCTCTCTCCGCCGTGATGCTCCTCTATTCCACGGACACCAAGCTCGCCTCTGTCGCTGCGCTCAACATGGACGATGCCAGCGACATCGCGTTGGCTGCGGCCATGGGCGTGATGATCTTCTACACGAATGTCCACGCCCTGATCGTCCACGCCCTGATCGTCCGCGGCCTGATCGTCCGCGGCCTGCTGGCCCGCACTCAGGCCTGGCGATAGAGTTCGAAGCCGGGCACCTTTGCGTGCCCGGCCTCTCTTCAGGCCACACGCCGCTCTTCTTCCCTTGATCGACCAGCAATTTCTCGCCGCCGCTCCACCTCCGCCATCCGCGTCTGCTGCGGCGTGCAGCCATGGCGCTCGCGGTAGGTGCGGGAAAAGTGCGACGCGGTGGAGAAGCCACAGGCCATGGCGATCTCGATGACGGGAAGCGAAGAGGTGATGAGCAGCAGGTGCGCCCGCTCAAGTCGCATGTCGAGATAGTAGCGCGCCGGCGACCGCCCCATTTCGCGCCGGAACAGGCGCTCCATCTGACGCCGCGAAAGGCCGCTCACCGGTGACATGTCGGCAAGTTTCAGCGGCTCGGAGAGGTTCGCCTCCATCCGTTCTATAATGCGGATGAGGAGCGCGTTGTCGATGCCGAGACGCGCTTGCAGCGGCAGGCGCTGGCGTTCGCCGGCCTCGCGCATTCGTTCGCAAAGCGCAATCTCGCAGATACGGGTGGCGATATCCTGGCCGAGGTCGCGCTCGATGATGCGCAGGAACATGTCGAAGGGTGCGTTGCCGCCGGCGCAGGTATAAAGATCCCGGTCGATTTCAAAGGCGGTCTGGCGCGGCCTGGCAGCAAAGAACCGCTCGGAAAAATCCGGAAAATGTTCCCAGTGGACCGCGCAGCGATGTCCGTCGAGAAGGCCCGCGCGAGCCAGGCAATAAAGCCCGCCGGCAAGCCCGGCGAGGGGAATCCGGTTGCGTCGGCAGAGCCGGATCCAGCCCTCGAGCGCCCGGTCGGTCGGCGGTACGCTTTGGCCCCCGCAAATGACGGCAAGCCGAGATTGGCCCGGCTGATACAGCCGGTTGCGCTCCTCCATGAGCGAAGCATCAGCGGCGATGCGCATCCCGCAGGACGAAAGCACCGGCCGACCATCCGCCGTCACGACATGCCAAGTGTAAGCAGCGTGTCCGACAACGTCGTTGGCGAGGCGCAGGGCTTCGATCGCCGCGGAGAAGGCATGCAGCGCGAAACCATCCAGCAGATGGAAGGTGAAGCGGCCGATGTGTTCGCACGCCTTTTGCATTGTTCCCTCCGGACGCTGAAAGATTGGGTCGAACACAAGATGGCGAAAATAATTACATTATGCAACATAACAGGACATATCAAATGGATGATTTGGGTGAATCAGATTAAAATTGGCTTCGGAACGGCGCTGAGGTGCATCTCGGCGACCGCCTTTGCCTTCATCTTGTCAAAGCGGCAAAAATGATCACAGATATCGTCATGTCAGATCCTCAAAGCGCCCGAGCCCTTGCCCCACGTCGCCATGGCGAAATCCTTCGCCGGCTTGCGGTGGATGGTACGGTGAGTATCACCGAACTTGCCGATTTCTTCGACGTCTCGCGCCAGACGATCCGGAGGGATCTCAAGCATCTGGCCGATCGCGGCCAGCTCGATCTGGTCCATGGCGGCGCTACCCTGTTCGAGCCGACCGAGGCGGCGTTCACCGAGCGGCGCGAGGAAAATGCTGACGCCAAGGCGGCCATCGGTCGGGCCGCCGCCGGCCTGGTGCGCGACGGCATGGTCGTCTTCCTCGATTCCGGGACGACGACGCTTGCGGTGGCGGTGGCTCTGGCTGAGCGGAAAAACCTAACGATTTGTACAACTTCACTGTCCATTGCCCTGTTGATGTGCCGCCAGCCGTTGGTGCGCGTACACATGCTCGGTGGTGAGATCGATCCGGACGAGGAGGCGGCTGTCGGCATCGATGCGTTGGAGGCGATCAGCCATTTCCGGGTTGATGTCGCGTTTCTCGGAGGCGGCGGATTGTCGCCGGACGGTGAGGTGACGGACTTCACCCGTAACGGTGCAGAGCAGCGCTCCCGCATGGCGGCAACGGCGGGCAAGGCCTATTTCGTGCTCGACAGCTCCAAGTTCGGCCGGCTGACGCCGTTGCGCATTCCGCGCTTCGAGCTTGCGGCCGGCGTGATCGTCGATCGGCGGCCGTCCGAGGCGATCGTCGAAGCGCTGGAGCGCCGAGGACCGTCCCTGATCGTCGCGATGTGATAAAATGTAAATATTTGTAACTTTTTGTCTTGTTATTTGCCTGCCTTTTGCTAGTCTGCGGCCTTCCATGGTTGAGGAGGTCGTTTCATGGCGCAGGAATTTCCCACGCAGGCACAGGTCGTCATTGTCGGCGGCGGCATTATCGGCTGTTCGGTCGCCTATCACCTGACCAAGCTTGGCTGGTCGGATGTCGTTCTCCTGGAACAGGGGCAGCTCAGCGGCGGCACGACCTGGCATGCTGCCGGCCTCGTCGGCCAGTTGCGCAGCCACGCCAACATGACGAGCCTCATCAAATATTCGACGCAGCTATACAGCGAGCTGGAGGCCGAGACCGGGTTGGCGACGGGTTGGAAGAACTGCGGTTCGCTCTCCGTGGCGCGCACGGCCGATCGCATGACCGTCCTGAAGCGCACTGCTGCCTCCGCCCGCGCGCAGGGCGTCGCGATCGAGGTGATCTCGCCGAAGGAGGCGCAGGACCTCTGGCCGGTCATGGCGATCGACGATCTCGTCGGCGCCGTCTGGCTGCCCGGCGACGGCAAGGCCAACCCGACCGACCTCACGCAGTCGCTCGCCAAGGGCGCGCGCAACCGCGGTGCACGGATCATCGAGCGGGTGCGGGTTACCGGCATTTCCACGGAGAACGGTGCCGTCACCGGCGTGGAGACGGATCGCGGGACGATCGCCGCCGAGATCGTGGTCAACTGTGCTGGCCAATGGGCACGCAAGGTCGGCCAGATGTGCGGCGTCTCGGTGCCGCTCCATTCGGCGGAGCACATGTATATCGTCACCGGCAAGATCGAGGGGGTGCATCCCGACCTCCCGGTGATGCGCGACCCCGACGGCTATATCTATTTCAAGGAGGAGGTTGGCGGTCTTGTCATGGGCGGCTTCGAGCCGGAGGCGAAGCCCTGGGGCATGGCGGGCATTCCCGACGATTTCGAATTCGCCCTGCTGCCGGACGATTGGGACCAGTTCGAAATCCTGATGCAGAATGCACTGGAACGGGTTCCGCAGCTTGCGACCTGCGAGGTCAAGAAATTCTACAACGGCCCGGAAAGCTTCACGCCGGACAACAATTTCATTCTCGGCGAGGCCCCGGAGCTGAAGAATTTCTACGTCGGCGCGGGCTTCAACTCCATGGGCATCGCCAGTGCCGGCGGGGCAGGGCGGGCGCTGGCGGAATGGATCGTCAACGGTGCAGCGACCATGGACCTCTGGCCCGTCGATATCCGTCGTTTTGCGGGGTTCAACAACAACCCGCGCTGGCTGCACGATCGTGTCAAGGAAACGCTCGGCCTGCACTATGCCATGCCCTGGCCGAACCGGGAGCTCGATACAGCGCGCCCCTTCCGCCGCTCGCCGCTTTATGACCGGCTTGCCGCAAAGGGCGCCTGCTTCGGCTCGAAGATGGGGTGGGAGCGGGCCAACTGGTTCGCCGCCGAGGGTGAGACGCCGGTGACGGAATATGCTTTCGGCCGGCAAAACTGGCACGCGGCCGTGAAGCGCGAGATGGCGGCGACGCGCTCCGCCGCCGGCATTTTCGACCAGACGTCCTTCGCCAAGCTGCTCGTGCAGGGGCGGGATGCCATGGCCGCTCTGAACCGGATCTGCGCTGCCGAGATCGACGTCGCCATCGGCCGCTCCGTTTATACCGGCTTGCTGAATGAGCGCGGTGGCTATGAGAGCGACCTGACGGTCATGCGTCTTGCGGATGACCGCTTCCTCCTTGTCACCGGTTCGGCGCAGGCCGTGCACGATGCGGACTGGATTCGCAAGAACATCGCCGCGGACGCGCATGTAACACTCACGGATGTCACGTCCGCCTATGCGGTGCTGGCGCTGATGGGGCCGAAGTCGCGTGATATCCTCGCCCGGCTCACCGCCGCCGACCTCTCGAATGAAGGCTTTCCCTTCGCCACGATCCGCGAGATCGATGTCGGCTATGCGACGACCTATGCGAACCGCATGACCTATGTCGGCGAACTCGGCTGGGAACTGATCGTGCCGACAGAGTTCGCCGTTGGCGTCTACGAGGCGCTGCACGAGGCGGGCCGGGAGGCCGAGCTGATGGATTGCGGCTACTATGCGCTGGAGGCGCTGCGGCTGGAAAAGGGCTATCGCGCCTGGAGCCGCGAGCTGACGCCGGATATCACCCCTTACGAGGCGGGGCTCGGCTTTGCCGTGTCACTCGACAAGCCGGGCGGCTTTATCGGCCGGGAGGCCCTTGTCGCCGCAAAAGCGAAGGGTGCTCCTACCAGGCGGATCGTGCAGTTCACCGTGGAGGATTCCAAGCCCATGCTCTGGGGCGGCGAGCTGATCCTTTGCAACGGCACACCCGTCGGCGAAGTCCGTTCAGCCGCCTACGGCCACACGCTCGGCTGCTCCGTCGCGTTGGCGCTGATCGACAATCCCGCCGGCGTGGACAGGGCCTTCCTGGAGACGGGCCGCTTCGAGGTCGAACTGGCCGGCGATCGTTTTGCTGTGAGAGCGCACCTCGCGCCCGCTTACGATCCTAAGGGTTTGAGAATTAGAGCATAGCCTTACCGCAGGAGCGTCGCCGAATTCGACCGCACTAGCGCATGCCGCGATCTCCGTCCAGGGAGCTGAACCGGGGCATCCGGGACGAGGATCGGCATGCTCTCTCCGCCCAATAGACAGCCAACTGTCTGGTCGAGTGGTTCCCGCCAGCTTAGGTTCTCACGTACAGCCGTGAGCGATAAGCATCCTCAGCAGCGGCCCAGGACCAGAATGTCTCCTCGGCGGGCTGCGCTGCTTCGCAAAGCCTGAATGTTCGAATCCAACCCGATACACACACGGCGATCTTGGTCCGTGTATTTGAATTGAAAAGTCGCCAGTGGGTCAAATGGATCGCGCTCAAAGAATCAACATCCTGTTCCTCGTCAAGAGCTTAGTCACCTGTGAGCACAGCCTTTATTGCCTCGAGATTTCCCGCCACGACCTTGACGATATCCGGCGCTTCCCCTTCAACGCCGGAGAGAAGCGCAATCCTCGCGCCGGCATCCTGAAGCGCGGCGGCGAGTGGGGGCGGGGGCGGGGCGTCGAGGAGCACGACGGCCACGCCGTTGGCC